>JACCEC011096585.1_pt1 | contig 20876 bp, 20 predicted proteins | sample 7450121 | NCBI WGS metagenome assembly JACCEC01 (sample SAMN15323455, study PRJNA562643) | freshwater metagenome | isolation source: river surface water | place: USA:Blue River Watershed | collected 2017-08-18 | reverse complement strand
TCGTATTAGTAGCTCTTATTGGGGGCGTTATTTCTTGTAAAAAAATAAGCGACGAAGGAATTACACCTCAACAAACCTCGCAGTTGGCCAAATGCCCACTAAAAAATGTTAATTCTGCCACAGGAACGCCCATTGCTTCTTTTGAATATACACTTAATCGAATCAAACGCATTGTTAACAAAGAAAATGGCGAAGTTGATGCTATTTTTACGTACAATAGCAAAAATCAGATTGAAAAAATGACCATTTCCAACGGAAATGCGACCGAAACTTACACCGTAGTCTATGTATATGATGTGGCCACTGGCAAAGTCTCAAAAACACGCACTTCGGTAAAAGACTATGAATTTCAAGTCAATGATTTTGTTTATGCAGGCGATAAACTCATTACTATTAACACAACCTTAAATATCTTCGGATACACCGTAAAAGGTACTTCTCGGGTAGAATATACTAACAATAATGTTTCGAAAGTTTATACAAAAATAGAAGGAGAACCTGAGCTTTTGGCCTATGAAGGACTCAATTATGATACCAAAGCCCAGTTTTATCCCGATGGGTATCGCACGATGGCCTATGGTTTTATTGGTATTGCCAATAGCTATTTTGCATTTTTCGGTCAAAACAACCCTACTTCAATCAAAATCTATGACGATAATGGTAAAGTCGATGAGGCCATCGAAACCGTTTATGAATACAACAAAACGGGGATTCCGACCAAAGGCATCAAGACCATAACAAGAGGAACCAACAAAACCACACAGAATGTTGCCTACCAATATATGTGTAATTGAGTTGAGATAAGATAAACAAAGTCGTAAGAAAAACTGTTACTTTTGCAGTAACAATTTTTCCTATTCGTCTAAATTTTTCTTATGCAAAATATTCTTTTCTGGTTCAGAAACGACTTACGACTTCACGATAACGAGGCACTTATACAAGCAACCAAAGCAGGGAATGTGATTCCAGTTTATATTTTTGATGAGCGTCAGTTTCATGAAACATCCCTTGGTTTTAAGCGTACTGGAGCATTTCGAGCCAAATTTTTAATTGAATCCGTTGAAAACCTCCGTAATAATCTCCGAAAAATAGGTTCTGAACTGATTATCAGAATTGGGAAACCCGAAGAAATTTTGGCCAAAATGGCTTCCGAATTGCAAGTAGCTGCGGTTTATGCCAGCAAAGAAGTAACCCAAGAAGAAACAACCATCGAAGCCAGTCTATCAAAAAGACTCAAACCGCTAAATATCGAAATCGAGTTAGTCTGGATGGCTACCCTCTATCATGCCCGTGATTTACCTTTTCAGATAAATTTCTTGCCCGATGTTTTTACTGAATTTAGAAAAAAAGTAGAACGTTCGGCCAAAATACGCTCGACTTTCGATGCTCCTAAAACTTTACCGAAAGTTGATAAAACGATTCAATCTGGCGAAGTTCCAACATTAAAAACGCTTGGCTTTGAGCAAAGCATCAAGGCCGATAAACGCTCGGCCCTATCATTTCAGGGCGGAGAAACAGCTGCACAATACCGACTTGATGAGTATTTCTGGGATAATGATTCGCTCAAAACCTACAAAGAAACTCGCAATGGCCTCATCGGCTCTGATTACTCTTCCAAATTTTCGGCATGGTTGAGCTTAGGTTGTATTTCTCCACGCACAATTTATGAGGAAGTAAAAAAATATGAAAAAGAAGTAACTGCCAATGATTCGACCTACTGGTTGATTTTCGAACTCATTTGGCGTGATTATTTCCATTTTATAGCCTTAAAATTTGGTACTCGCATCTTCAAGTCAAGTGGTGTACGGAATGATTTAATGAAACCTTGGAAGCGAGATGCAGTGAGGTTTGAGAAATGGATGAATGGCGAAACAGGCGTGCCATTTATTGATGCCAATATGCGTGAATTAAAACAGTCGGGTTTTATGTCGAACCGTGGACGCCAAAATGTAGCCAGTTTCTTGACCAAAGATTTAGGTATTGATTGGACTTGGGGAGCTGCTTATTTTGAGAGCCAACTCATTGATTATGACGTATGCAGCAATTGGGGCAACTGGAATTATGTGGCAGGTGTAGGCAACGACCCACGTGAAGACCGCTACTTTAATATTGGTCGCCAAGCCGATATGTATGATAAACAAGGCGAATATGTGAAGCTTTGGCTACCCGAATTGAGTAAAATTCCAGCCGAAAAAGTACATTTTGTTGGCCTTTTGAACCGAGAAGAACAGAAAAAATATGATGTAACACTCGGAGTAGATTATCCGAACCCCGTGATTGACGTTAAGAAATGGTTAAAATCCTAAAAAAGCTTAGTAATCGACATCAAAAATATCCGTTTGCCGAGTTTTTTATCCATTTATAACAATTAGGCACTTGCATATCATTTTCAAATCATTACATTTGAATCAAAATTTAACCAATTACAAAAAACGAATTAAAGACAATGAACAAAAGCACACTCATCATCGTTGGTATTTTACTCATTTTCGGAATGTACGGATGTAGCTCATACAACGGTTTGGTAGGAAAAGACCAAGACGTAAAAGGTAAATGGGCAAACGTACAAACACAATATCAACGCCGCTCTGACTTGATTCCGAACTTGGTAAATACTGTAAAAGGTGCTGCCGATTTTGAAAAAAGTACACTTACAGCCGTTATTCAAGCTCGTGCAAGTGCAACAGCCGTGAATATCAAAGCTGACGACTTAACTCCTGCAAACATTCAGAAATTTCAGGCTGCTCAAGACCAATTAAGTGGTGCATTGAGCCGTTTGTTAGTTTCTGTTGAAAAATACCCTGATTTGAAGGCCAACCAAAACTTCTTGGAGCTTCAATCTCAACTCGAAGGAACAGAAAACCGCATTGCCGTGGCTCGTAATGATTTTAATACGTCAGTACAAGGCTATAATTCATCGGCATTATCATTCCCGACTGTGATTTTTGCCAAAATGTTTGGTTTTGCTGAAAAAGGATTCTTCCAAGCATCTGATTCGGCACAAGCTGCTCCATCAGTTAAATTCTAATTTATAATGATAAAATAGATAAATAGCGACGTCGCCTCCCGTGCAAAGTCGCTATTTTATCAAATTCTAAAAAATCAACAATGTTCTTGACAGAAATTGAAAAAGAAAAGATTATAGCTGCCATCAAGCAAGCAGAACTTAATACTTCGGGCGAGATAAAGGTTCATGTAGAAACCCATTGTCCTGAAGCAGACCCGTTTGAGCGAGCAAAACAGATATTCCAATACTTAAGCCTTAATACTACCGCTCAACGCAATGCGGTTTTATTTTACTTAGCTCATGGCGACCGTAAATTTGCGGTTTTGGGCGATATTGGCATCGATAAAGTTGTGCCACCTAATTTTTGGGAAAGTACTCGTGATACCTTACGTATGTATTTTGCTCAAGGCGATTTTAGTGGTGGCCTTCAAATGGGTATAAAAGAGGCAGGTTTCCAGCTGAAAAAATATTTTCCTTACCAAACTAATGATATTAACGAGATTGCTGACGACATTTCAACTCAGCAAATACCCTAATCTCAAACATCAGCTTCTCCAGCACTTTTCTATTAATTATCCGCACACGTTTAAAATTAACTTTGGCTATAATTCGACAAAGCCCTTAACTGATAATTAATAACTAATAACAATTGTGGTTGACCACTAAAATCTTTCGATGCTTAACAGATTTTTTTTACTTCTTTTTTTTATACAAAGTTTAGCTTTTGCACAAGATATTCCGCAAAAGCCAAATCCAGTCAGGTTTGTAAATGACTTGGTAGGCGGACTATTAAGTCAAGGCGAAATAGACCAATTAGAGCAGAAACTCAAGGCCTATAATGACTCAACTTCTACACAAATCGCCATTGTTATTGTTAACAGTGTACAGCCCTATGATATTAGTGAATACGCTGTGAAACTTGGTCGAGAATGGGGTGTGGGTCAGAAAGATAAAAACAATGGTATTGTACTTCTATGGGCTCCAAGCGATAGAAAAGTTTTTATTGCTACAGGCTACGGCGTTGAAGGTGGTCTCACAGATGCTTACAGCAAACGTATCATTGAGGAAGTAATTAAGCCTAATTTCAAGGAATCACGCTATTATCAGGGACTTGATGAAGCAACAAACCGTATTTTTAAATATTTAGCAGGCGAATTCGACGCGGACCCATCTACAACCAATACAGGGAGTTGGGAGGACCTCCTTTTTATGGTTGTTTTCTTTATTATCGTAGTCGTATTCATTTTAAAACCAAGAGGTGGAGGTTATAATGGAGGTACGTCTAACACAACATACACCAGCTGGGGTAGTTCATCTGGTAGCTCGTCGAGCGATTATGATAGTAGCAGTAGCAGCAGTGATTTTGGTGGTGGTAGCTTTGGTGGAGGTGGTGCTGGCGGAGATTATTAAAACATGAGAATGATATAAAAAAAGAGCCTTTTTCGGAAGGCTCTTTTTTTATAAGTTTATCATTTTCAATTATTATTTCCGCACCACAATCCCATCAACTTTAAAACTTTTCTTTTTACCGATAAATAATTCTTGCCAACCTTCAATTTGATAATTTGTAAGGCGATTTTTATCAAGCGTCATCAAAAGATGCTTTTCTGACTCATACAAATAATTTTTGGTCTGGAGCAAGGCCTCAAGGTGTTTCACTGTTTTATCTTCATCAAAAATAATTTTCAATGATTTCACAGGTAATTTTTCACCTTCTTTGAGCGTATAAACCGCCATCTGAGGGGTTTCTTCTTTATTATAACTTAATTGATACGATTGTTTATTTAAATCGGCTTGTAAGAAAAGTTCGAGTTCTTTTTGCCAATCAATTTTATTGGTATTCAGCACTTCTTTTTTATCCTCTATCTCTAAGTTTTTGTGCGTAAGTGGCTGGTTTTTATTCAATTCTGCTATCTGTTGATTGACAAGACCTGCCAAATCGAAGTATGTTTTTGTAGCATTCTGAGTTTCGGATTCCGTACATCCGATTAGTAATAAGCTAATAAAGAGCAGTTTACGCATTGTAAATAATGGAAAATGAAGAATGTATAATGGGTGAATATCAACAACCTTTGTTAGTATTAAAAGCATAACACTTTTCAAGGGCTTTGGCGTTCATATACCTCCTAAAAAAACTTAACCCCACCGCTATCGAGAGCAGTGGGGTAAGCGTCCATCTATTCAACCCTAACCTATTAAACTATGAAAACTTAATATTCTTCTTGAAAGTTGAGTCTTAACGACCTAACATTTCGATAGCTACTGGAGCCTCGGCCTGCTGTGTGTCTGTTGACTCAACGTTTGATTGGTAATTCCATAAAACTTTGATAACTGCGGCGGTTGTTGATACTTTCTGCTTCCAAACCTTTGCCTCACTGCCACGTACCTTATTAAGTTTTACTTCGATGTTTTCTACTGCTGTAATAAATGCTGCTTTCTTGTCGGCACTCAATGTCATGAATTTAGACGGAGAGGCATTATATAAAGTCACTACTTCTGTGAAAACATTCCAATCATTTGTCTTAACTAATTTCTTCGCATTTTTTGTCATAAAATTTGCGAAATTTGCTTCAGCACCTCTAACTAAAATTACTTCGTTTGTGGCTGAATCACGGTCATTTGCCTTAACAATATTTGCAGTAGTCAATAATGACCCGAATACCAATGCAAATATAACAGATTTAAATGAATTTTTCATTGTTTTGTCTTATTTTCCTTGTGGATAACGATGCAAAGGTATAAGGAAAAATAATACAATCCAAATATTGCCTATGAACAGCAACAGAATATTGTTCTAAATTTATTTGGACTTTTCCAATATTACAGAAATTTAAAGTAATTTTTCAATGCAAAAACAAAATAAAATTTGTATTAAAAAAATGCAACTTATGTTTTATTCTAAAAATCACAAATATGAAAATTCTTTAAAAAGTACAATCATTCGTTGTAAAAATTCATTGTTCTCTCTACACCAATTGTGCAAAAATTCAAAATTATTTCGCCAACACGGTCTAATCTATCGACAAGCTGAATCATTTCATCGTCGTTGAAGGCTTTTAGCACGTATTCAACCTGCTTGCCCGCATGAAAATTATTGCCGATTCCGAACCTCAATCTATTGTAAGCATTTGTACCCAGTTTCTCTTCGATATTACGCAGACCGTTTTGTCCACCGTGAGAGCCTTTGGTTTTTAGACGTAGTTTACCGAAAGGCAGAGCGAGGTCATCGCAAATTACCAAAAGGTTTTCGGTCGGAATTTTCAGAGCCTGTAACCAATAGTTAATGGCATTGCCGCTGAGATTCATATAAGTGGTTGGTTTGATGCAATAAATCTGTTTTCCTTTATGCTTAAACTCGGCTGTGTAAGCAAGGCGTTCCATCTTGAACGAAAAGCCTTGTTGAACAGCAAGCCTATCGAGAGCCATAAAACCAACGTTGTGACGAGTAAGTGCATATTCTGGACCGATATTGCCAAGCCCAGCTATTAAATATTTCATATTACCTCTGTTTGTAAATAATTTTTGTGCAAAGTTCATAAAATTAGCAGAATTAGTCTATCAATTTATTAGATTTACACCCAGATTTATTTTAATTACAAACCTTTCCCGATTTGTGGCAGGAGTATGAACCGACTCATTCTTAGTAATCCTTTACTTGATATTACACTCAATCGTTTGTGCCAGCAATTGATTGAAAACCACGGAGATTTTTCGAATTCAGTGATTTTGGGACTTCAACCACGAGGCATCTATTTAGCCGAACGCATCACCAAAAAATTAAGAGAAGAAACAAACATTGACATAAAATTGGGGTATTTAGATGCCACGTTCTTTCGTGATGACTTCAGAAGAAGGGATACACCCCTAAAACCCAACGAAACCAAAGTACCTTTTGTGATTGAAAATAAAAAGGTAATTTTGATTGATGATGTTTTGGCAACAGGCCGAATGGTGCGTGCAGCTATTGATGCCATGCAAGCATTTGGTCGCCCCGAAAAAGTGGAGCTTCTGTGCCTAATCAACCGCCGCTATGAAAGAGACTTACCGATTCAGCCCGATTATACTGGTATGCGTGTAAATACGCTCGATACGCAGCGTGTGTTGGTAGAATGGAAAGAGCAAGGCAACGAAGAAGATAAGATTTGGCTGATTGGTTGATATTTTGGAATGAGGTTTGTAGATATGTTGAAAATTGTGGTTAAAAATGCAGCCATAATAATAAATGAAGTACAAATAGAATTATAAAAAAATGTCGAAGCAACAAAAACCCGCCAAGAATACACCTGTAAAACCTCTTAATCAAACCAAAGTTAGTCCGCCGAAAACTTCTTCAGGGATAAACCCAAAAATTCTGCTGACAATTCTGGCTTTGCTGACATTCATAGCTTATGTTGGGGCATTCAAAAACGGTTTTGTAGAATGGGACGACCAACATTATGTAACAAATAATGATTTGGTGTTAAATCCGACGGGAGCGAACATTAAAACATTAATGGGAAGAATTGTAGCACTCAACTACCACCCTATCACGATGCTTTCTTTGGCATTGAATGTGATTTTGTTTGGTAAAGGAGCAACTTCTTTCATCGTGACGAATGTCGTTATTCATACCATCAATACTACTTTAGTTTTTAAATTCATCCAAAAACTCACCGAAGGTAAAAATATAGTAGCTTTTCTGACGGCTCTGGTTTTCGGGCTTCACCCGATGCACGTAGAATCAGTGGCATGGATTGCCGAGCGTAAGGATGTACTTTATGTCTTTTTCTTTTTGCTTTCGTGCTTATCATATCTGAGATTTAAAAAGGAAAATAAAAATACGTGGCTGATTGTGAGTCTCTTGCTGTTTGTATGCTCAGCGTTATCGAAAGCAATGGCTGTGCCTTTACCCGTGGTTTTATTGTTGATTGATTATTGGCAGGGCCGTGAATGGCTTTCGGTGAAAAACTTACTTGAGAAAAGTGCATTTTTTGCAGTAGCTCTTTTCTTTGGTCTGATGTCGATTAATGTACAAGCAGGCGGAGATTTTTATGGTTTGCTCACGATGGAAATCAAAAACAAGGCACTTACCAATCCGCCGTTTTCGGGTTTGGAGCGAATCGCTTATCCAATGTTTGGTTATTTGAAATACCATCTGATGGCCATTTTACCTTTTGGACTTTCTAACCTACACCCCTATCCAGCTTCGGGTAGTGCCAGCAATCCTAAATATTTTTTGGCGATTGCTTTCTTCCTTACTTCAGTGGCTGTTATGGCCTGGTCGTATAGCCGCAAGAAATACATTTTCTTTGGTTGGGGCTTTTTCTTGGTTACAATCTTCTTGGTATTACAATTTCTATCGGTCGGTAAGGCATTTATGGCCGAACGCTACTCATATTTACCTTATGTGGGTTTATTCTTTATGATTTTCTACGGCATTGATGAATACCTTCAAAAACCCAATGTTTTACTTACAATAGGAAGCTTTTTTGGCATTTTCTGCTTATTCTTGACGACTCAACAAATAAAAACTTGGAAAGACAATTTTAGTTTGTGGAACAATGCCTATGAGCAATATCCAGATGATAGTAGTATTTTAGAATCAATGGCTGATGAATATGGCCGACAAAGTCAATTTGATAAAGTGCAAGAATTTGGCGAAAAAGCACTGGCAGTAAATACCAATAGCTATCATACTTACGAGATTTTGGCCAATGTTTATGCCTTGAAGAAGGACATCTCGAAGTCACTACAAATGTACGATAAAGCCATTGCCCTTGACTCGACCGTAGGGAATGTGTATTTCAATCGAGGAGTAACACTCGTGGAGAGCAATCCAGCAAAGGCGATTGAAGATTATAATAAATCAATGAGTTTGCCGTCGCATGATAAACTTTTCAAGATTCGAGGAGCAAGAGCCTATGCATATCTGAAACTCAACAAATTTAAGGAAGCCATCGAAGATTATACGTATGTGATTGAAAACATTGACACAAACCCTTCGACTTACTACACCGATAGGTCGATTGCGAAATATAATCTGAATGATAAAGCTGGGGCGATTGCCGATTTGAAACAAGCTGTTTCACTCGACCCATCGAACCAAATTGCACAAGAAAATTTGAAGTTAATATCTTCACAAAAATAAAAAAGAGTGCCGCCAATGGTGGTACTCTTTCTGTTTTCAACCGTTAAACCCTACTACTCAAATTTAGGCAGTAGAATATCTTTCGTAATCTACAATTCGTAAAAAAAGGTTCACTCTCCTCCATTATCAATCTGATAATAAGGTCTTTACGGTAGATTACGTTATCTTGTATCCATGAATCGTTAAATATCTATATATGTTATTCTTCAGAGAACAGAATTTCTGGCTCATCTTTATTTTCATATACGCTTGTTTTATAGTTTTGGATTTATAACCCAAAAAATTAGTAGTCTTCGACATACCTTTTGGGTATAGTTGTGGCATGGTTGTTGAGAAAGTGTTTTTATCATGCTTTCCGTACTTCCTATGAAAAAAAATATTCAAATACTTTGTTGTCTGATTTTTTTCTTACTTCCTTTTTTTTCGGTTGGTCAGATACCTACTGAGAATGCCTTATTGTGGGAGATTTCAGGAAAAGGACTGCAAAAATCATCTTTTCTATACGGAACGATTCACGTAGTTTGTCCTAATGACTTAGGTTTTTCGGAAGAAGCAAAAAAAGCGTTTAACGTCTCCGAACAACTCTACCTCGAACTTGATTTAGACGACCCTGAATTAGCCATAGAAATGCAACGCTCTATGGCAAGCCAAACGCATCTGAGAAATTTACTAAAAGCCAATGAATATGAGCAACTGGAGAGTTTTTTTAGAGAGCGAACGGGCTATTCGATTGAGAGTTTGGGTATGATTAAGCCTTTTTATTTGCTTTCTTATACTTACTCGCCCATGATTGGCTGCAATCAGCCAATTTCGGTTGAAAAAGGCTTAGCAGAAATGGCCTATATTCAGAATAAAAATATTTTCGGACTTGAAACGTTAGAAGACCAGCTTTCTGTTTTTGAGAAGATTTCGCAGCAAAAGCAAGCCAACATATTATTGAGTTGTATAAAAGATTTTAGTAAGATGCAAGAATCGTTTCAGGCTTTACTGAAAGATTATAAAGAAGAAAACCTTAATGCTTTAGTAAAAACTTCATTTGACTCTTATTCGGCTCGCTACGAGCATTTACTTCTTGATAGAAGAAACAAACGTTGGTTGAAAAAAATCACTAAAATCAGTGCAAAAAAATCAACATTTTTTGCCGTTGGAGCAGCACATTTGGCTGGCGAAAAAGGCGTAATTAATTTACTCCGCAAAAAAGGCTATACAGTTACGGCGGTGATGAATCAGACTCCAGCAAATTCTTTGATTGTATCGACCAAATAATCAATTTGAACGTCAGTATGCCACGAACTCAACACAATGCGAGTGTTGGGTTTACCTGTTTTGATTGGATACGCAAAACTGTAAATAAAGATACCTTGCTGAAATAGAAAGTCATAAAGGTCATCTCGTAAAGAATAGTAAACAGGGTAGTTTTCAATAGAAGTAAACAACGACTGACTATCAGATAGTTGCGAAGAAAAAAGCTGAATATTGGCCTTTAATTTTTGCTGATTTCGCTTGTAAATTTCGTCAGCGTGCATGTAGGCGTACAAGTATGCAGGTGCAATCGGTGAGCAGGAAGCAAAAAATGCGGTGTATCGGAGCGTATGAATAAAATCTTTATCGGCAAAAACTACTCCGCCCGCAATGCCCATCGCTTTGTGTAATGAACTAACTACTACCAGTCTTACATTTTGGTTGATAGTTACGTGCTTAAAGATTCCCGAGCCGTTTTCTCCCGAAATTCCCAAACCGTGCGAATCATCAATAATGAGTGTAATTGATTGATTTTGCGGTAATTTACTCGTCCATTCAAAATGATATGGGCTTAGTTTGATGGCATCGCACGAGTTACAAACGATGACCGAGTGGGCAGCCTTTTTCTCTGAAACTTCCTGACAAATAGTAGTCGCCCAAACCTCAAAACTAACAGTAGGCAAAATTACATTTGGCTCATGAAAATTGGCCGAATGACTGCTGGGGGCATAAAAATACGTTGAGTTTTGGGTTTTAAGGTATTGTGCCACAACTTGCCCAGCCAACATGCCCGACGAAACCGTCAGGGCATTTTCGGCCCCGACCCAATGAGCCATTTTTTCTTCAGCTTGGTCATAAATATAGAGTTGTAGATTTCCGTTTCGAGAACTTCCAAACGACATTCCATAGCGATTCATACCTTCAATCAATAGCTTTTTGAAGTCTTCATCTTGGTTCATGCCCAAATAGGAAGTTCCGCTATAAAAATCGTATTCTTTGCCTTCAAGTAAAATTTTGTTTGATGGTAATTGACCGATGGTAAAATCGTTTGGCATGTTGGTTTTGATAATATTTCAAATGTGAAATTAATCTTTTTCCAAGATAAAGCGAAAAAGCATCACTCAGAGGGTGAATTATTTTCCATTCCCTTTCGTTGAAAAATTAAGAATAGTTCACAAAAGCACTTCATAAATGACTCAAAAAGAGAAACTTCTACTATTTATATTGGCCTGTATCAATTTTACGCACATCATAGATTTTATGATAATGATGCCATTGGGGCCTCAATTGATGAAAATTTTTGATATTTCGCCTCGTCAATTTGGCTTTGTTGTATCGGCCTACGGCCTAAGTGCGGGAATTTCTGGTTTTTTATCGGCTTTTTTTGTAGATAACTATGACCGTAAAAAAGTCGTTCTTTTTGCTTACACGGGTTTTGTTGCAGGTACACTCGCTTGTGCGGTTGCTCCGACTTATGAAATTCTGATTTTGGCAAGAGTAGTAGCAGGAGTATTCGGCGGCTTAATTGGAGCTCAAGTGCTTTCAATCGTGGCCGATACTTTTGAATATGAGCGTCGTGCCACGGCCATGGGTTTTATCACGACCGCTTTTTCATTGGCTTCGGTAGTGGGTATTCCTGCGGGACTTTATCTGGCTAATCACTTTGGTTGGCATTCACCGTTTTTGGTCCTTGGTGGATTAGGCGTATTGGTTATTTTTCTGATTTATCGCTACGTTCCGATTTTGGATAAACATCTCAAAAACAAACAAGTCAAGCAAAGCCCGTTCGCTGTCATTACCGATATTACTCGAAACCCCAACCAACTTCGTGCTTTGAGCCTCTCTACCATTATCATGTTGGGGCATTTTAGCATCATTCCGTATATTTCGCCCACTTTGGTTGCGAATGTGGGTTTTAGTCAAGATAATATTTTCTTGATTTACTTTGTGGGCGGGCTACTCACGATTTTCTCTGCTCCGATGGTCGGAAAACTGGCCGACCGCAAAGGTAAATATCCAATTTTCGTGATTTTTGCCTTGCTTTCAATGATACCGATTTTCTTGATAACCAATATGTTTTCTGGGGTTTTGTGGGGAGTTTTAGTTATTTCTGGAATATTCTTTGTATTTTCAAATGGTCGCCTAATTCCTACGCAGGCTATCGTATCAAATGTGGTAAGTTCTCGCCAAAGAGGAAGCTTTATGGCAATCAATTCATCGGTTCAGTTATTTGCACAAGCCATTGCAACTAATATCGGTGGGTTTATTATTCATAAAACTCCATCGGGGTATCTCGAAAATTACCCGTATGTAGGATACTTTGCCATGATTATGATTTTTATGAGTATTTTTATTGCCAAAACCGTCAAACCAATCGCACAATGAAAAAACTTATCATAGCACTCATTGCATTTGCTCCGCTAACAATTTTTGCCCAAGATTTTAAGGCCGAAATAGAAAAACACCGAGAAGAATATAAAGCAGAATTTCTTAAAAATTCGAGTTCGCCCCTTAAAAAGGAAGATTTTGAATATTTACGTTTCTACGAACCCAACGAAAAATTTAAGGTTGAATGTGAATTTGTGGCTACTAAAAAAGAGAAACCTTTCGATGTACCTACTTCATCGGGGCAAACGGCTACTTACACAAAATTTGGAGAATTGAAGTTTGAAATCGAGGGCAAATCGTACAAACTTGCTGTTTATCAATCGCTTAGATTGAGAAACTTACCTCAATACCGAGACTATTTGTTTATTCCATTCAAAGATTTGACTAATGGAAAGGAAACTTACGGAGGCGGACGTTACCTTGATTTACGCATGAAAGAAATTGCGGGCGATAAGATTTACTTAGATTTCAATAAAGCCTATAATCCTTACTGTGCTTTTAGTGCGGGCTATAGCTGCCCAATTCCGCCGAAAGAAAATCAGTTGAAAGTGGCAATTGAGGCAGGAGAAAAAAACTTTGCGAAAGAGCATTGAAAAGTAGGCAGTTTTCAGTCTTCAATTTACGCTTTAGCAGACTGCACACTGAAAACTGCACACTGATTATATTTTTTTTGCAGGATTTCCGAAAACGGTTGTTCCATCAGCAACATTTTCAATAACTACCGAGCCTGCACCCACACGGGCATTTTTACCGATTGTCACGCCCGAAATAATTACCGCTCCCGAGCCGATAAAAGCACCCTCTTCCACAACGGCTTCGCTATTGATAATTGCTCCCGCACCAATTTGCACATAATCACCCACGCTGGCATTGATATCAACCACTGCTGAGGCGTTTATAATACAATGACTTCCAACGGTTGCGTAAGGATTTACGATGGCACGAGCAGCTACTAAGTTTCCGTGTCCAATAAAGGCATCGGCCGAAACAACTGCCGTATTATGCACGGCATTAACAGGCATCGTTTTTCGGCGATTATTGAGCATTTCGATAAGTTTTTTACGCTCTTTTGTGTTTTCAAGGGCCACAAATGCTTCGGTCTTTGGGCCGATTAGCTTCAAGAAACCATCGTCATCGGTTTCGCCCAAAACCATTACATCGCCAATTTCGGTATTGTGTAGTTTTTTGTCGTCATCCAAAAAACCATACACTACCACATTATTTCTATTGAAAATATCTAAGGCTATTTTTCCGAGATTCCCCGCACCAAAAATTAAAACTGGATTTTCCATTCTTCTTACTTTTTTTATTAGTTTAATGCGAAATATGAGTCGGTCATCGCATGATTCGCTCCACAAATTTCACCCACCACTTACGGGTGGAATCAATACAATTTCGTCGTTTTCTTTCAAAGTGGCCGTATCTTCGGCATATTCGGAGTTGATGGCTACTCTGAGCGACTTTAGGCTTGCAAAAGTAGGAAAATTTGCTGAAAGATGTTGTTTTAGGTCGGCAACGGTAGCTGCATTTTCGAGCGAAGTTGTATATTCAAACTGCCCGATGATGTCACGTGTGATACCAAAACATAAGATTTTTATTTTCATATTTTTTATTTGCAGGTAAACGTATAACCAAGATTTAATAAAATAGGTTTATCGATATAATATTTCTGTAAGCTGTTTGATATTTTTTCTTGTGAAATTAAAAATAGACTATCTTGCGGACAAAAAAGTAAACGAACAAATTTGATGATAGTATTCGACGAAGTAAGTATTCAGAAAGGCGACCGCACGGTTTTGTCAACGGTAAATTGGGAAGCTAAAGAAAAAGAAAACTGGGCAATTATCGGAGGAAATGGCTCAGGAAAAAGCACGTTTTTGGAAGCGATTGCGGGCAAGATTTTTCCAACGAAAGGTCGAATAACGAAGCCCAATTATGAAGAAATTGCTTTCGTGGCCCGAGATTATAGTTTTAATCGAATCGTGCAAGCGGCAACGCAATATTATCAACAACGTTTCAATTCGCAAGATGCTGAGATTTCGCCAACGGTGCGAGAAATTCTGCAAAATCAAATCAAACCCATCGGAACGGTCGATGAAAAATCGGTTGATTTACCTCCATTACCTTATACGGAATACGAATTAATTTCGACAACCAATTTACTTAAAATCAGTCATTTACTCGAACGAAAAATCATTACTTTATCAAACGGTGAAACTCGCCGTACGCTCATAACGCTTTCGTTGTTGCGTAAACCAAAAGTGCTTTTGCTCGATAATCCTTTCGTTGGTCTTGACATCGAAAGTCGTGCAACACTACACCAAGTGCTTAATCAAGTAGCAGCATCGGGCATTCAGATTATCATCGTTACAACTCCTAAAGAAATTCCTTCGTGCATTACGAATGTCATTGAGCTTCAAAATGGAAAAATAAAGAAAAGTTCTACACAAATTTCTGATTTTCAACAAGTTATCCACAATTCGGGCATAAAGATAAATGCTGATATTTTGGCAGTAGTAAAGCAAATTCCAGCCAAAAATGATTTCAAATACGCCATAAATATGCGAAACGTAACCGTAACCTACAAAGGTGTAAATGTAGTGGATGGCGTAAATTGGCAAGTAAAACGTGGTGAAAAATGGGCATTGATGGGACCCAACGGCTCTGGCAAAAGCACAATTTTAAGTTTAATTACAGGCGATAATCCACAAGGCTATCAGAATGATTATGATTTGTTTGACTGCAAGCGTGGTAGTGGCGAAAGTATTTGGGATATTAAGCATCGAATAGGTTTTGTTTCGCCCGAATTACATTTATATTTTACTCGTAGCACGGAAGTTTGGAAAGCAGTAGCATCGGGCTTATTCGATTCAGCAGGACTTTTCAAGAAATTGACCAGTGAAGAAAGAGCCATAACTGATAATTATCTAAAGCTCCTGAATATCAGCCATTTATCCGAACGAAAAATCTATCAACTTTCTACGGGTGAGCAGCGACAAGTATTTTTGGCAAGAGCTTTAGTGAAAAATCCACCATTACTGCTGCTCGACGAACCCTGCCAAGGACTCGACTACGAACACGTAATTTATTTTAGAGATTTGGTCAACGAATTGGTGCTTGAACTCAACAAAACGCTTATTTATGTAACGCACTACGAAGAAGAAATTCCTGCGTGTGTCAATAAACGTCTAAGCCTAAGTAAAGGCAAAGTAGTAAATAGCTAATACAATCAAAAAGCAAACGTAACGCATTGTTTTGCAACGGTTTATACTTTTTTTTCGTCTAAAACTTTACATTCAGTTTTTTTGCTATTTTTACAGCCTTTACAATCAAGACGCCCTTTCAATTATATGAGGAATATCTTTACAAGTTTTTTTTGGATATGTTTATTTTTATTGAAATTACATGGGTTAAAAGCTCAATGTCCAACGCAAAACCTCCCTTCAACTACCAATAAGGGAAAGTTTGAGCTGGACTTTAAGGGCACAAAATACACAATTGATGGTGTAATAAATAACAAAATACAGGTTTGCACAAACAGTACATTTACTGTTACTGACAAAAGTGGACGTACGGGAATCTATTACTATTTCAATACAGCACGAACAGCTTTTCCGACACCCACAGCAAACTATATTTCAACAAATACTACCCTTACCTACAATACACCTGCTACTACGGGTAATTATATTTTAATTCAGGTAAGTTATAATACCGCAACACGCACAGTTAATGCTTATGTTTGCCAACCAATTGAAGTTGTAGCCCCTACGGTAAATCCAAAGTTTACAGTTAGTACCTGTGCAGCGGCTCAGGCACAAATCAATATCCCGACCGACCCCAGCAATAACTTCGACTCATATACTATCAATTGGGGTGATAATACAGCTGTTGAAACCATTGCGAAGGCACAAATCCCTCTTCTGGCAAAAAAACACACCTATACTAATAGCAATGCTCGCACAATTACAGTAAGAGGTATCAAAGCGGGAGTTTTGTGCGATGGTGTGACCACCCAAGGCATCACACCCAACGGACGAAGCGTTTCGCCAACGTTGTTTAGTTTAACAGTTCAAGATAATGATACGATTCAAGTTCGATACATTGGCGGCAATTATTCGTTTGATTTTTATCAGAAATGGGGAGCCGATAATTTCAGAATCGTCAAAAACATTACTTCTTCCACTGCTGCTCTCAATACGGTGAAGATTGCGGTAAAAGATGCTGACAAAGAACAATATTGCTATAAAGTAGGTATTACCGATGCCTGCCCACGAACTACCTTTTCTGATTCAAGCTGTACAATACCATTGCAAGTAAGGGCTCTGGATAAAAGGAATTTCTTGAAATGGAAAACACTTACTTATCCGAGATTTACTTCATACAGAATAGCTAAGAATACTACCACAAATTTTAAAACAATTACAAAAGCAACTACCGATACACTCACTGACCGCCCAACAGTTTGTGGTACGACCTATAGTTATCAAGTAATTGCTACGGCAGGCTCTGTTCAGACCTTATCAAGAACCATTTCGGTTATTGGTGTTGATAGCACCAAACCACCTGTCATTACCAATATTTTAGTTTCGGTCGAAAAAGAAAAGGTCGCTATTACGGCCACAATTCCGACTACACAAAAGGTGAAAGCTTATACATTTTATCGTTGGAAAAATAATAAACTCGAATCTTTTAATGCGGGCGGTAATGGCAGTAAAGTTGTAGATGACAAATCAAGCCCCAACACTCAGCGAGAATGCTACAAAGTGGCCTACGAAAATGGTTGTGGAATTGTGTCGGATACTTCATCTGCTTATTGTCCATCGTATTTGACCTTAGAGGGAGCAGGAATCAAGTGGACTGAATATCAGAAGTTTCCACTTGGACTAAATGCTTATTATGTAGAAAAGTTAGATGACAAAGGTACAGTTCTGACGAGTACAAAAGTTGACAAAAACCTAAAGTTTGAACCAGACCCGTTGAGTATTGACCCGACGAATCCGATTGTAAAGTTTAGAGTAAAAGCCCTTTCTACCAACAGTTTAGTAAGCTACTCTAATGAGGTACTTTATGCTCAGAAACTATTGATGTTTATGCCCGATGCTTTTACACCAAACAGCGATGGTATCAATGATATTTTTGAGATAAAGGCTCTTTTTGTGAAAGAATTTAAAATGCGGGTCTATAATCGGGCAGGAAATGTGATGTTTGAAACCGAAGACTATAAAACAGGTTGGGACGGCACTTACGACGGTAGCACCGTCCCAATAGGGCAATATTTTTACGAAATAATAGCCAGCGACCACAAAGGCGAAACTACTAAAAAAGTAGGTCGAATAGAGGTACTATACTAAGTTTATTTCAATTTATACCATTCAATTCCTTTCAAAGCTGCTCTGCGATTGACTGCCTCGGTAGCTGGATAATTTTTGGCTAAATAGTCTAAAATTACAGGCTCGGCATCGCCCAATTGCCACAGTTTTTGTTTTTGCTGCATCCATCTGATTTTTTCGAGCCAACCCGCACGGTCGGTGTGAAACTGCGTAATGAGTTTACTCGAATGGCAGCCTGTGCAATGAGCCGTCACCATGTCGAGTCCTTTATCTACAATTAAGCCCGTTGCTTTGTCAATTTTAACGGTCGAGTCGGCTTTTGTTCCTACGAAAGACCTTTTACTGCTCAAATTTTCTTGCTTAAAGCCCGCACTAATTATAACTACCACACTGAAAACCAGCAAGGCTACTTTATGTATATTTTTCATAGTTTTAACCAATTTTAACGGCAATTCGGTGACAAGAATTATTCAAATACCCACCAGGATTCCACGCTGGAATAACCATTGGTTGCCCAATTCCATTTGCATCGGTTGCTTTTGCCCAAATTTCATAGTAGCCTTTTTTCGGGAAACTCACTTTGGTTGACCAGCGTTGCCAAGCCAAACGATTTTTAGGTTTACGTAATTCGCATTTTTGCCAAGTTGCTCCAAAATCAATCGAAATTTCCATGCTTTTTACTTCCAAATCTCCTGCCCATGCGTGCCCACGTAAATCAAGCGTGCGGCCTTCTTCGAGCATCGCCCCAGATTTTGGATACGTAATCACCGATTTTACGGGCATTGACTCGATAATTTTCAAATCAGCATCGGCAATTTTTCCACCTGCTTCAATTGGATACGCTGGTACTCGATAACTATGACCACTCATTTTTTCGCCATCGTGCACTTTATTTCGGATAGAAATTCTGCTTAACCATTTGCCCGAAACTGATGCTGGCCACCCTCCAACTACCAAACGAAGCGGAAAACCGTGCATCACAGGAATATCCTTTCCATTCATTGACCAAGCCAAAAGCGTTTCGTCTTCAAGGGCTTTTTTCATCGGCACACCCCTCGAAATCGGCGATTTTGTGGCATCGCCACTCAAATGAATATCTTTTCCGTAGTAACCGATATACACCGCATCATCTTTTATACCTACACTTTCAAGCACATCACGCAACCTTACTCCCGTCCATTCGGCACAACTTACGGCACCATCTTGCCACTGATTTCCCGATGTTTGTGGACTAAAGCCATAACGACCATTGCCCGCACATTCGAGCGTAAGTTGGTAGGTATAGGTTTTAAATTTTGTTTTTAAATCGTTCAGCGTAAATACTTTACGAGTTTTTGCCGACTCCCCATCAATAACTAATTCCCATTTTGTGGCATCAATATTTTCGGGCAGATTACCATTATTGCGAACAAACATTTTATCGGCTGGCGTTATTTCATCATCGAGCAAATGTGGTGGGGTTTCGACATTCCACGGGCGGTCGTTGAGTAGCATTAACTCTTTATTTTTTCCTTCGGGAAGGCCGATAAAGGCTTTTTCTCCCAGAATTTCTACCTCTTTAGGCAGATTTTTAGCAAAAACAACATCGCTACCAAGCACCGTTGCAATACTTAGAATACTTTTTTGAATAAACGAACGTCGGTTATTGGTTGATTCCATAATGGATTAAGATTGAAAATGATGAATCACATAATACAAAGATAATAGACAAACGATAAGCCAAAGCCCAATAGCCTGAAAAACTACTTTACCACCAATTTTTTTTAGATTTTCGACCGAAATTCCTGAACCAATCAGCAATAAACTAACCACCATTAATTGCTTTGAGATACCATAAAGTGATAAGTAAATGCTTTTGTAAGCAGGAAAAAAGCTAAAAAGGCACGAAGCCAAGATAAAGCCGACGATAAACGAAGGAATCTTGAACGACTCACGATTTTTGCTAAAACCAAGCACTAAAATTAAAGAAACTGGGATAATCCAGATAATTCGGAGCATTTTTGTGATAGATGCAATACTAAGAGCCACATCGCCATATTTGGCGGCAGCTCCTACAACCGAACTGGTATCGTGAATAGCAATGGCCGCCCAAGTACCAAATTGTATTTGCGAAAGCCCAAACCAATGTCCAATAGTAGGAAAAACAAACAGAGCGATGGCATTGAGCAAAAATACCACGCCCGTTGAAACCGAAAGTTTATCAGCATCAGCTTTGATGACCGAACCAACCGCCGCAATGGCACTTCCACCACAGATAGCCGTGCCAGCCGAAATAAGCAGCACAATAGTTTTATCGAGTTTCAAGAATTTCCCAATCAGAAAACCTACCGAAAGCACGCCAAGTACAAAAAGTGCGGTTGTTCCAATATTTTCTTGACCTTCTTTGGCCAAAACCTGAATATTAATACCAAATCCTAAGCCAATAACCGAGGCTTTCAGTAAATATCCACCCCAACTATTGGTTTTTTCTTTGTATGGATTTCCGACTGTTAAGGCAAAAATTAAACCCAAAAGCAAAGCCCAAGTTGAGTTGATGATAGGAAAACAGCAGATAATTGCCAAGACTCCAAGTATGATTGTTTGTTTTTTCATGGGCCAAAGGTAGAACCCAACTGGCTGCACAAACAAATCGTATTTTTTTATAACCAATTACTTTTGGTTATAATGACGATTAGCAAACTGCATAAATATGGAAGAAAGATTATCTTGCTGACCATGCAGGTTGACAAATGAAAAAGCACGCAAAATTTCAAAATCTTTGATGCTTATGATACGAAAC
>JACCEC012796503.1_pt1 | contig 20877 bp, 18 predicted proteins | sample 7450121 | NCBI WGS metagenome assembly JACCEC01 (sample SAMN15323455, study PRJNA562643) | freshwater metagenome | isolation source: river surface water | place: USA:Blue River Watershed | collected 2017-08-18 | reverse complement strand
GATGTAGCTTTGTTACTGTATTCAAAAAATCAAAAAAAAAGTTCGATATGGCTGACAAAGCGGATATTCACGTAACTAAACGGTATATGGTGGAGTTGCGGAAATATGGATGTTCGCTGCAATTAAACCGAAAAAAACACTGCCAATAAATATTGAGGGGTAAAAGAATAGGGTCAGCGACATTATCAAAATATCGCTGACCCTATTTCAACTAAATACCATCAACTTTACCTTCGTTATTTTTTTTCACTACCAAAGCCTTTTTAGTTATTTTCAGGTCTTTGAAATAACCAATAGTACCAATATCTACATATAATCCGACAAATCCTTTTTTGCTGTTACCTAACATTTTATCTACTACAAATGTTGAATACTTAGCATCGTTGATAAACATTTCGGCTGTTTCACCATTGACTTCTATCCTCATTTTTATCCACTCATTGAGTGCTACTGGGGCAGAACCTTCGTAAGAACCTGCAGGATAATTTTTTCTAAGGGTTTCAAACTTAAAATTGGGGTAAGAAAAATACTGAACAGCATGATTTCTAAACATTTGATTATTTACCCTGCCCACTTTCGGGCGTACATAAATTGATTCCCAAGCCGAGTCATCTTCTTTTATCCTGAAATATACGCCAATAAAACCCGCAATCCCTGGATAAGGGGCTGGATTTTGTAATTGACTATACATTTTGACTTCAATAGTTCCATTTTCAAAATCGCTTAAATTAAGAAATCGTGCATAATGACGGTCGTCCACCGTTTTTTCTAAATTTTTTTCATCAAAAGGTAATTTTTGTAAATCACGCTCGATTTTCAAGACTTTACTACCTTGAAAATCAATAATTGAACCCGTAACGTTGTGTAGTTCAAAGGTTTGCCTACCCAATTTAAGGGTTTGCCCGAAGGAAATATCTGAAAAAAGCATAACAGATAACAGAAAGATGTATTTCATCATCATTTTAGAAATTTTATTAATTGTAAGAAAAAATTTTTGCAAAAGTAAAATATTAGTATCTTTGTATCAAGTACGTACTAATAAGTAATATAGTAACCAAAAAGTTACTAATATTGATTATCAAAAAGTTATATTAAAAAAATGAAGAAAAAAATAGAAAAAGAAATTATCTGCCCTGTTGATTATGCGTTCAAACGGATTGGAGGAAAATACAAAGGGCAAATAATATGGTATATTCATAGCAGAGAAGGTGTTCTACGTTATGGCGAATTAAAGAAAATGATAGACGATATATCACCTAAAATGCTCACTCAAACTTTACGAGAGTTGGAAGAAGATAATTTAATTAAGCGAAAAGTATATCAAGAAGTACCTCCCAAAGTTGAATATTCACTTACAATAACAGGGATTGAGTTAATTCCATTTATAGGTCATTTGGCTGAGTGGGGAGAAAAGCAACTTAATAAGTCAAAAAACTAACATAAATGAGGGTCAATTTGCCCAAAATACTGAGGGGGTATCAGAATTAGAAAAATCTAAAAAACAGAAAAATGAATGAAAAAAACCTTAAAAATACTGAGAGGGGTATTTACAAAACATTGATAATCAAAGATTTATCACATTAAAAAAACAAAAATGAAAATATTTAAAGTAAGAGTAATTTTATTAGTGGTATTTATTGTTTTAGCAAGAGAAAAAGGATTTAGCCAACAACGTAGAGACAGTTTAGTAGTTATTGGTATGAGAGAAAGAAGTGCAGAATACCCAGGCGGTCAAGCTGCGATGTATAAATTCATAAACACTAATCTACAATACCCGAAAAATGGGTCTTGTGTTGAAGGAAATGTTTACATCAAATTTTGCATTGAAGCAGACGGAAGTATAACAAATATTAAAGTGGCAAAGGGATTTTATAAAGAATGTGATGATGAAGCCGTTAGAGTAATATCAATGATGCCAAAATGGTCACCAGCTCTTGAATATGGTACAAAAAAACCTATAAAAAGCTATTTTACAGTACCTTGTAAATTTCGCCTTGAGTAACTTATACTCAATCTATTTTGAATTGCGAAAATTCTATGAGCTACTTGCTTGATAATCAGATACTCTTAAACTGATTTTTTCGCAATTCAATTTGTAACGAGTATAACTGCTTTATAAAGTGCTTTTAATGACGTATCTTACTGATTTTCAATCGCTAAAATGGTTGAGATATTGTCATTAAAGTAACTATTAAAAAAATAGCACAAAGCGATTGCCCGTTGCTGTCAATAGTTCAATTTGGAACGATTTTTTTTATGATATGATAATGTTAGACTTTTTTTTCATAGAAAAATTTTTTTCATAAACTGTCACGTTGTTTGTTATTTTCGCTTATACTTCATATTCGCACCCCCCCTCAGTAATGCGCAGATTTTGGTGAACGCGAAAAATTTGGTTTCTGACTGACGACATCTAAACACAAAAAACTATCTTTTTTATAACATTTTTGCTATATTTTAGCATCTTTTCCCCCCTTTTCTTTTAAATTTGAAAATTCAATATTATTTTTGAGCAGTCAAATTTATAACAGTTACTTACAAACAAATTTCTTGCATTGAAACCAAACACTTTAAAACGTCAAACGATACTAAGACTTATTTCGGGAGTGCGCATTATTACTAACATATTGTATTTTTTTTTACTATTTGGCTGCTGCTGCCCTTGCGAGTTGTGGTCTCAATCCGCTTTTGATTACCCCAAAATCATTCAAAAATTGGATACTCAAATGCAGCAAGGAAGCCACCGCGCCCTCCGCGAATTGGCAACGCTGCTCGACCTGCCCGAACATCGGAAAGAAGTGGTAGCGGTCATCGAAAAAAATACCTTTTTTTTGTCGTCCGAAGTGGTCGTTAGTCGCGCTAATCGCGCCGATTTTTTGACTTTTTTTTATAATAATGAAAAAAAAATAAAATTTTCGGAAGTAATTAAAGGTTTTTATATTACACCGATTGAAGCGCAGCAAGCCGAAACGCAAAAGGTAGAACTACTAACACTCGGCGATACGCTACAACTCGAAGCGAATCGGCAACTTCGCCACATTGCGCAGCAATGGGGCATGGCGATAATGACCACAGACAGCCACCGATGCGCTCAACTCCTGCATCAAGCAGCCGACTTACAAACCAAAGAAGCCTATCATTGGTTGCTTTCTATTGTGCAAAATCGTCATATTGAGCGCAATAAACATTCACTTTATCTTAATATATTGCAATTACTGACCGATTTCCCCACTCAAGAAACGCTCGAAACCTTACTCAATGCTTATGACGAGGGCATTTTTACCGAAAAAGAATTGTTAGCAAGTTTATCTGTGATTGTCAATCAGCCTGTGCGTCATCTTGAAGCCTTGCGTTTGTCGCTTGATAGCCTTGATAACGATTTAGCGGCGATGCGCCGCATTGGTTACGAAAAAGGATTGAAATTTAAAAGTAATTTTTTTGATGATAAAATTGACTTCTTAGGCAAAATATTATCTACTAAAAATATACCTGACTACCTCAAACGCAATGCTTTAGCGGATTTGTTGGTATCAGAAAATACAAAAGCCTTGTTTTATATTGCGGCTCAAATTCGCTTACAACCGCATCTGAAAAATTTTTATATTAAAAAAATTGAAAAATTGACTAAGGTGCGTTTTAGCTTTGCCCTTACTGAGGGGGGGGAAGACGCATGGACAAAGCAGTATGTTCGTTTTTGGGCTTCGCGTGGTGATGATTTTGAATGGGATAAGGCGCGACATCAATTTGTTTCTAAAACGGCTATCGCAAACCGCACACAATATTATGAGCAATGTTTTCGCCGCCTCAATTCCGAAAATGATAGTGCCGCTTTCGGGGCGTTCATAGCGTTGACGGAGGGCGAACCGTCCGAAATTGAAAATTTGGCAGAGCGGTATCGCACTTTATTGAGGGCGGTAAATGTGCATTTGCCCGAATTTCGGCATCAGTTTATTGAGCAAATGGCGCATTTAGTTCGTTTTTGTCATAATTATCATGTTTCTTACCAACTTTCAGCCCCTCTACAAGCATTTGTTCATAAACTTTTACAACCACTTTCGCCACAAGAACGCTTTGCAGAAGAAAATAAATTATTGAAAATCATTGAGTTAAACGATATTACAGCATTTGAATATGCGGCATTGTTGCACGCACAAAATATTGATGCTTCGTTTTCTTTTGGTCGCATTTTCGATAGGTTTTATTCTGAAAAATGGGCAGTGATAGAAGAAGATACGCTACAATTGCGTCTTTTTTTGAAAAAAACTGCGCTTTATCGTAAAATTGGAACCGTAGGCGTTTGTAATTTATATCATAAAAAAATAAATTTGAATAGCGAATCTTTGCGCAAGAAATTCCAATTTTTAGCGCAAACGGAAGACGACACCGATATTATTACGGAAATACAAATACTATTATCAGAAATAGAAGAAAAAAAACGCGAACAAAACAGCTATACTGAGGGGTCGCCTGTGGTGCGCAACCTCATCAACGCGCCACAAATGTTTCTTGATGCCGACCTTCGGGCGATGCCGATGCCTACGGAAAACGATGTGCGGCTCGTGGTGAACGCCTTGCAGTTGGAACGCGATAAAGAAAATATCCGCACCTTGCTCAAATATCTCGAATTGCACCCTACTATCGAGGGCGTGCCGCATCTTTTCCGCATTTTAGGAGATGGTCGCAGTGTGGATAGGGGAATAGAAGGCAATATTATTACCGTAGGAGAACGAATAGCAGATATTTTGCAAGTGATTTATCGCCATCGTCCTAAAACAGAGGATAGGGTAGAGGCGTGGCGCGAGCGTAGAGACCGTGACGGGGCAAATTTTCGTTTGTGGCAACGCCAATTTTTGACCGAACAAATTGAATACCTCAAAAAAGCGGTGCGCGAAAAACGCCCACTCAATATAGAAGACCTCAATGAGGTGGCATCTTCGCCGCTTTATAAAACAGAGCAACATCGCGCCCTCATTTTGCAGGCTTTGCCGCTTGTGCGTGCGATACCGACCCTACGCGCTTTGCAACTCAAACCGCGCCTTGTGGCAAGCCGTGATTTAACCGTTTTTGAGCATCAATATATTGCCCCGAAAGACCTTGATGACCTTTTTAAAAGTATCGAACCCGATGATTTTCAAAAGATTATGGATTTCGCAAATAAACAATTAGATTCATTCTATACGCGGTTTAGCGAAGATAGTGTGCGACTTGTGGTTGAAAAAGGAGCTTATCTGAATGCGATGTTTAAAATTCATTGGTTCGCCGACTCGGTGCGCGAGGGAAAATTAAGCACACAACAACAAGATGATATGATAAATTCGCTTAATGATTATTTGACCATAGGGGAAGCCATTTCTGAATATGAGGAGCAAGGCAGCTTGATGAATTTGACCGAATTGAGCAATATCGGGCGCACTGCGGCGGATAAATTGCGCACTACTTTTAGCATCGAAATCCCCGAAGAAGCCAAATCGAGGGTGCAAGAGGCGATTTTGGCGAGGGTGCGTTATGACGATTTGCCCGAAGTGATTCGCTTATCTGATAGTTTGAGTCGGCGCGAAGGATACGAACCCCTCCATTTTTTATCGCGTGATTTTGGTTTGCCAATTTTTAATTTAAATACAGAACAAAAAAATATATTTATAAAACAACATCAAGAACTTACACAAAAAGAAATTTATACATTCTATTTAAAAAAATTTGATATTGATTTTACGAATGAGCAGGGAAAATTGGATTTAGATAAAATATACAATATTTTAAAATATGAAATTGTCGCCCCATTTGCGGGCAACGGTGGAGAGCGGCGCGATTGGTTCGCTTATGGGGTGATTAAATTATTGGAGTTGGAATTTAATACTCGGCTTCAATTCCACGAAAAACTCAACGAAAATCAATTATTTTATACGTATAATGCTGCCAAACGCGCAAACGCATGGATGTCATTTTTAGAAGATAAAAAATTGGTGAGTACCCCCCCCTCAGTACCTGCGTCTTTCAATCGGCTTTTGACAGGGCTTTAATGTAATGACATTTTTTTTTAATATTTTTTTATCGAAACCTTCGTACAAAACGAAGGTTTCGATAAATGACTTTTTATTGTGCTAACAACAATTGAGTAATATCTGTTTTTGCTAATACAATTTTTGCAATATCCTCAATTTTGATGCGCTCTTGTTGCAGGGTGTCGCGGTCGCGGATTGTCACCGTTCCGTCTTCGAGCGTTTGAAAATCTACGGTCACGCAATAGGGCGTACCAATCGCATCTTGACGGCGATAGCGGCGACCGATAGCGTCTTTATCATCGTATTGCGCATACGTGACCAATTTTAATTTATTAAAAATTTGAGTTGCTACGCTTGTCAATTCTTCCTTATTTTTGAGCAACGGCAAAACCGCCACTTTCACAGGCGACAAACAAGGGTGCAGACGCAAAACCATACGAGTTGCGTCTTCGCCTTGTGCATCGGGTACGGTCTCCTCTACGAGTGCGTTAGACATCATCGCCAAAAACATACGGTCGCAACCAATCGAAGTTTCTACCACATACGGCACATACGACTCCTTGGTTTCGGGGTCAAAATACGTAATTTTTTTGCCTGAAAGTTTGGCATGACCACCCAAATCGAAATCTGTCCGCGAGTGAATACCCTCCAACTCTTTGAAACCAAATGGAAACTCAAATTGAATATCTACCGCCGCATCTGCGTAATGCGCTAAATTATCGTGGTCTTTAAAACGCAATTTAGCCGCCGAAGTGCCGAGTGCCAAATGCCAATTCATGCGCGTTTGTTTCCAACGCTCGTACCATTCTTTTTGCGAACCGGGGCGAATGAAAAATTGCATTTCCATTTGTTCAAATTCGCGCATACGGAAAATAAATTGGCGTGCAACAATTTCATTACGGAACGCTTTACCGATTTGCGCAATGCCAAACGGAATTTTTTGACGTGTAGATTTTTGCACATTCAAAAAATTGACGAAAATACCTTGTGCCGTTTCGGGGCGTAAATACAATTTGCCTTCTTCGCCTGCGATATTGCCCAATTGTGTATGAAACATAAGGTTGAATTGACGGACTTCAGTCCAATTTCGGCTGCCCGATTCGGGGTCAGTGATTTCGAGTTCGTCAATCATATTTTTCAAACCTTCCATATCATTGTTTTTCATACAAGTTGCCAAGCGCAATTCGATGTCATTTGCTTTCTTCTTGTATTCGGCACAGCGCGGATTAGTTTGGCGATAGAGGGTTTCGTCAAAGGTTTCGCCGAAGCGTTTAGCGGCTTTTTCGACTTCTTTTTTAATTTTTTCTTCCAATTTATCAATCACGCCTTCGATGAGTTGGTCGGCGCGATAGCGTTTTTTGGAGTCTTTATTATCTACGAGGGGGTCGTTGAAAGCGTCCACGTGTCCTGACGCTTTCCATGTTTTGGGGTGCATAAAAATAGCGGCATCTATACCTACAATGTTCTCGTGTAGTTGTACCATGCTACGCCACCAATATTCCTTAATGTTGTTTTTCAAAAGCGAGCCATAAGGACCATAATCATAAACGGCACTAAGTCCGTCATAGACTTCCGAACTTTGGTAAATAAAACCATATTCTTTGCAATGCGCCGTTAGGCGTTTAAAAAGGTCTTCTTGTTGAGCCATTATTTTTCGTTGTTGCTTATTTTTAAATAATATAGGCAATAGGGCAAATTGATAACTCATTGATTATCAATTTGCCCCAACGCACAAGATTAACATAATGCTTTTCTTGATAATGCAAAAAAAGTCTTGATTAGCGGAAAAATGCGATAACTTCTAATGAGTCTTTGTATTCGCGTTCCGTTACTGAGGGGAGCAAATCCTCGATGCCATGTGCTTTGATTAAGCTATCAATCACCGTTCTTTCCACTTTGATGAAATCTTCTAAAAGTTTCAAATAATCGGTGCTTGGGTAGCTTTTAGTCCATTGATTCGCGCTTGATTGACGGTCTGTTTTTGACATGCCCAAGGCAGACCCAATTTGAGCGAAAAACTCCTCTTTTCTTCCTTCTTCGCTATCCAGCATCACCAAGGTTGCTTGACCTTTGGGGTTTAGGCGAATGTGAATGCTTGGCAAATTGCGCTTGTCGTCCCACGCGCTCCAAAACGAAATGAGCGTGTAAAAGTCGTTGCCATAAAACCAATATCCTTTGTCAAGGCGTTTGTTTCGGTTAGAATCGCGCAATAATGTTGGAACTTGTGGATATTTTTCCAACAAAAGATTTAAGCAATCAGCTTGAATCTTTTTGACATTATCAACTGTCGTAACTTTTTCCATATAATAAAAAAAAATTTTTGGACGTAAATTTTATTTTGACAAAAAATTTAATGATGCAAATTTAAAAAAAATAACTAAAAAAATTTCGCAAAAGTAAATTTTTTTTGTCACTTAGCTAAAAATAACTTGCTATTAACATTCTAATTTTTCAAAAAAGTTTTTGTTAGCTGATTTTTCTCTGTTTTAAGCGTCAAAAAGTATAATCCTTGCGCTAAATTAGGGGGCAAATGTAGTGAAAAATTTTGAGACCCCTTCAGTACATTCTTTTTTTCCGACCAAATTAAACGTCCTAATACATCTGTTATTTGCATTTCACACATAGCTTCTTTCTCTATACTAAAAGCAATTTGCAGTGCCGATTGTTGCACAGGATTCGGAAAAATTTGCAAATCTTGTATCCATTTTTCGGCGGTGGCGGCGGTATTTGTGGGGCTATTCACAATCAAGCGCAACGAAGGGTGGCGAATATTGCTGCCCGTAAACGTATCAATCGGCGAGGGGGTACGGCTAAAAGGTTGATGACAAAACCTAAACTGTAAACGGCTGAAATAGTTGACGGTATCCACCTCGTTAGGCATCACCGTAGTAGAGTCGTAAGCCCAAAAAACTTGGTCAATCGTAGCGGCATCTTGCGTATATTCCACCATCACCAACAAATTTTTGGACGTATCTAACGGAAATTGAGGCGTTACGGGAAACGTTTTCCAGCCGCTTGTCGAGTCGGCAATCGCTTTGATGTCGCCGTCAAACACCAAAGAGGGACGAAAAACGCGCGTAGCTTGCGACCACGCAATGACATTAGAGAAGTCCACCGAGTCGGTATGTGCTAACCAAACTCGACCCCGACAATTGCCTGCCAAACGACCGGGCGCAGGCGTAACGGTGCTTACGCGCGTGACATCGCGGAAAATTTGGAAGGCTTGCAGCCGAGCGCGTGAGGCTCTTTGAGGCGGTAAATTTTTATAAATTGTTTGTTTGGGATAGATATAAATGCTTCTATTCCAAGTAGCTGCACCCACTGTTTGAAAAAAGGAGTAGGTATTGCCCGAAATAGCAAATTGTAACTTTCCAATTTTTAGCGTATCTATCTGCGCTAATATAACATTACAATTACAAAATAAAAAAAGGAGTAGTAAAAGTCTTTTCATGAATAAATTAGTTGATTTCTATTATTTAACATTTTAAATAAAAAAATATGAAGTGCGAAAATAACAATAGTTTTTTATCTTTTTTCTTTTTTCGCTCATAATGCTTGCTTGACTTATTCATTTTTGGTATTTTCTTGTTCGGATATTGGCAATTTTGCGGATTTTAGAAAACGCATGATATAGAAAATATTGATGTAACTTGATTGTTTTTAACTGAAAAATGACACATTGACTAAAATCACTCCCCTAATTGAGTTAAATCATCTTTGAAGCATGAACAAAAGTAGAACTTGCACCTAAATTCAGAAATAAAAATACAAAACATTCATTATCAATGTTTTTTGTTATTTTTTCTTTCGTATTTGATAACAAAATTCTTTTACCAAAGTTCGCTTTGCTCAAAAATGTACTTTGGAACTCAAAAAAATAGGTGATTATGAATATTATTTTTTTTCTAATTCTATTGAGTTTAGTCGTGGCGATTGGTTTTTTGAGTGCCTTTTTTTGGGCAACTCGTTCAGGTCAGTTCGATGATGAATATACCCCCTCAGTACGCATCTTATTTGATGACGAGTTAGTGAAAAAAGAGGAAATCAAAACCGAAAAATCATAGGGCAATTTTTTAAAATCCATAATAAATGAAAATTTTTTTTAATAATTTTCATTAGCCGAATAGCTAAAAAAACCTTTTAATTATCCAAAACACAATTTCAAAATACACTTTGGTTATTATAAAAAATCGTTAAAAATGAGTAAAATAGAACAATTTAGTTACGACAATAAAATAGTGCGTGCCTTTGCATGGTGGGCGGCTATTTGGGCTATTGTCGGTATGTTAGTGGGGGTATTTATTGCCTTACAGTTGGTATTTCCGTGGTTGAGTTTCAATCAGCCTTGGCTTACTTATGGTCGTTTGAGACCTTTACACACCAATGCAGTTATTTTTGCATTTGTGGGTAATGGTATTTTTATGGGTGTTTATTACTCGTTGCAACGCCTACTCAAAGCGCGTATGTATAACGACACGTTGAGCAAAATCCATTTATGGGGTTGGCAGTTGATTATTGTGTTAGCCGCCTTAACGTTGCCTGCGGGTATCACGAGTTCGCACGAATATGCGGAGTTGGAGTGGCCTATTGACCTCCTTATTGCGGTTGTATGGATTGTATTTGGTATCAATATGTTTGGTACGATTCTCAAACGCCGCGAAAAACATATTTATGTAGCGATTTGGTTTTATATTGCTACTTGGGTAACAGTAACGATGTTGCACGTTTTCAACAACTTACAAATACCTGTTTCTTTAACTAAGAGTTATCCTGTATTTTCAGGCGTTCAAGCAGCTTTAGTACAATGGTGGTATGGTCATAATGCAGTAGCATTTTTCTTGACCACACCTTATTTGGGTTTGATGTATTACTTCTTGCCCAAAGCGGCAAATCGTCCTGTTTTTTCTTATAAATTGTCTATCATTCACTTTTGGGCGTTAATTTTTATCTACATTTGGGCAGGCCCGCACCACTTACTGTACACTTCGTTGCCTGATTGGGCGCAATCGCTCGGTATGGTGTTCTCTATCATGTTGATTGCACCGTCTTGGGGTGGTATGTTAAATGGTTTGTTGACGCTTCGCGGTGCATGGGATAGAGTGCGTGAAGACCCTGTTTTGAAATTTTTGGTAGTCGCAGTTACTGCTTACGGTATGGCAACTTTCGAGGGTCCGATGCTTTCTATCAAATCGGTGAACGCTATCAGCCACTATACCGACTGGACAGTAGCACACGTTCACGTAGGTGCATTAGGTTGGAATGGTATGATGACTTTCGGCGTATTGTATTGGATTTTGCCAAAAATGTATCACACCAAACTCTATTCAAAAAGTTTAGCCAATGCGCATTTCTGGATTGGCACATTAGCCATTTTATTCTACGCTATTCCACTTTATTGGGCAGGTTGGACGCAAGCAATGATGTGGAAACAATTTACAGGTGACGGTATTTTACAATATGGTAACTTCCTCGATACTGTAACTCGTTTGATACCCATGTATGCGATGCGTGCTTTTGGTGGCACATTGTTCTTGGTGGGTGTGGTTTTGATGGTGTATAACCTTTTCAAAACAGTTCAAACAGGTCATTTTGTAGCGAATGAAGCAGCCGAAGCACCTGCATTAGAAAAAACCGCAGCCGCCCACGTAAGTGGCACACACTGGCACCGTTGGATTGAAAGCCGTCCGATGTCTATGTTATTTTGGAGTTTGGTGGCAGTTGCGATTGGTGGCGTTATAGAAATTATCCCTATGATGATGGTTGCCGACAACGTACCCAAAATTTCGTCCGTCAAACCTTACTCGCCGTTGGAGTTGCAAGGACGCGATATTTATGTGCGCGAAGGTTGTGTGGGCTGTCACTCTCAAATGGTGCGTCCGTTCCGCGATGAAACAGAACGCTATGGCGAATATTCTAAATCGGGTGAGTTCATTTATGACCGTCCTTTCTTGTGGGGTTCTAAACGTACCGGTCCAGATTTGCACCGCGAAGGGGGTAAATATTCCCACGCTTGGCACTACAACCACATGGCAGACCCAACTTCTACGTCTTCGGGTTCTATCATGCCTGCTTACCCTTGGCTATTGACTAATAAATTAGATACCACTTCTACAGGCGCGAAAATTCGTGCGTTGCAAACGCTTGGCACGCCTTACGAAAAAGGTTATGACAAATATGCCAATGAAGAACTCCGCTCGCAAGCTATCGGCGTGGCAGAAGGTTTGCGCAAAGAGTTGCCAAAGTTGAACGATAAAGACCTCGATAGGCGCGAAATCGTGGCACTCATCGCTTATTTGCAACGCTTAGGCACAGACATCAAAGCAGAAGATAAACCTGCTACTACTGAGACAAAATAATCAAAATTTTGGATTTGCGGATTGATGAATTTTTCGCAAATCGCAAATCCAAAATTTTTATCAATTTATACGATAAAAAGTTGGTTAAATCTTTTAAAAAGATATTATTATGTATAAACATCTTTTAAAATCTATTGAGGGTATTCAACTTTGGGCAGTTATTCCATTGGTCATTTTTGTAAGTGTGTTTTTGTTTGTGATAGTTTCTCAATTCTTAACCGCACGCGAAAAATCGAAAGAGATTGCAGCCCTTCCACTTTCTGACGGCACACTTTCGGACGAAGATACCCCCCTCAGTAAGTAGTTATTTTTCTTGACAAATTTTTAATTGAAAAAATTGAAATCAAAATCTTTATACTAAAAAGATTTTCAAAATATATTAACATGAAAAGTAAAAATTCTTTGTTTAAAAAGCCTGTTTTGTTGGCAACTTTGACGATGTTGGTCGCAACAGTCGCGCAAGCAGCAGACGAAGCTAACGCAGCAGCGCAAAATGCCAAAACACAAGAGTTAAATAATACGCTTTTGTGGGTGGTAGTGGGCATCATTGCAGTTTTAGCTATCACAACAGCAATTATTGTAATGCGTACTATGCGCATTTATCAAGATATTGTGGTTACTTCGATAGCGAAAGAACAAGGGCGCAACCCCGTCAATGTTCTCAAAGAATACCGCGAAACACAAGAAGCGGACGTTTTGGGCGGTTTCAAACGCTTTTGGGACAATGCAGTGCCTGTCGAAAAAGAAAAAGATATTTTGATTGACCACCCACACGATGGCATCTACGAATTGGATAACCGTCTTCCGCCTTGGTGGTTATATGGCTTTTATGCTACTATTGTTTTCTCTGTTTTCTATATCGGCTACTATCACTTCTCGAAAGAGGAGAGAGGGCAAGCGCAAGAGTACAAAGTGGCAATGCGCGAAGGCGAGGCTATTCGCCGCATCGCACAAGAGCGCGAAGAAGCTAAAATCAACGAAAGCAACGTAACGGCTGCCGTTGACGCAAAAACGATTGAAAGTGGTAAAAATATTTTCATCGCTAAATGCGTAGCTTGTCATGGTAAAGCAGGAGAGGGTACGGTAGGACCTAACTTGACAGACGAATTTTGGTTGCATGGTGGCGGCATCAAAAACGTATTCCGCACCGTCAAAGAAGGTGTACCCGCAAAAGGTATGATTTCTTGGAAAAACCAATTGCCTGCGGGCGATATTCGTGCGGTAGCAAGCTATATCCTGACGCTCAAAGGTACAAACCCTGCTAATCCGAAAGCACCGCAAGGAGAAAAATATGTAGAAACAGAAACAGAAGCCCCTGCTGATACTGCTAAACTCAAAACAGCAACGGCAACTGTTCCACAATAAAATGTTTAATTTTTGGATTTACGATTTATATTTTTTTATAAATCGTAAATCCAAAAATCATTTTTTTTGCCCCAATAAATGAAGAAATCTTCATATAGTAATAACAAAAACATTATTTTAATAAAAAAAATTTTTTAGCCATGTACGAATACGAAGAACTCGTGAGAGACACCGAAGCCTACCGCGATAGCATTGCAACGGTGGATAAAGATGGCAAGCGCATCTGGCTTTACCCCAAACAGCCCAAAGGCAAATTTTATAATTATCGCAAAATTGTTACCTATATCTTTTTGTTATTTTTCTTGGTGATGCCTTTCATCGAATATAACGGAGAGCCTATTTTATTGCTGAACGTAGTGGAGCGCAAATTCATTTTGTTTGGTTTATTATTTATGCCGCAAGATACGCATCTTTTCGCCTTAGCGATGATTACTTTTATCGTATTTATTGTCTTGTTTACGGTGGTTTATGGGCGTTTATTTTGTGGTTGGATTTGTCCGCAAACCGTTTTTTTAGAGATGATTTTCCGCCGTATCGAATACGCTATCGAAGGCGATGCTAACGAACAACGCCGCCTTGACGCTGCGGATTGGTCAGGCGAAAAAATCCGCAAAAAAGGGTTAAAACACACGCTATTTTTTCTCATTGCGGTCATTGTTGCCAACTATTTTTTGGCGTATATTATCGGTATGGACGCTGTATTGAAAATTATCAAAGAACCTATCAGCCAACATACGGTCGGTTTTACGATGATGCTCATTTTTTCGGGTTTATTTTATGGTGTTTTTGCGCGTTTGCGCGAACAAGTGTGTACTACGATTTGCCCTTACGGACGTTTGCAAAGTGTGCTTTTGGTCAAAGAATCAATTGTGGTGGCTTACGACCACGTAAGAGGCGAGCCACGCGGCAAAATCAAAAAAAATCCGACCCCCTCAGTACCCCCCTCAGTAACCGACCCTTTAACCGCGATGCAGCAAGCGGTGAAGGCGCAAGGCGATTGCATTGATTGTAAATTGTGTGTGCAGGTTTGTCCTACGGGCATTGATATTCGCAACGGTACGCAATTGGAATGTACGAACTGCACCGCTTGTATGGACGCTTGCGATACGATTATGGAAAAAGTAAAACGCCCTACAGGTCTGATTCGATACGACTCTATGACGGGTATTGAATCAGGTAACAAAAAAATATTTACGCCTCGCGTCATTGCTTATTCTGCAGTTTTAACGATTTTATTGTTGGTTAATATTGTTTTATTGGGTGGTCGTGCGGATATAGATGCCACTATTTTAAGAGCAAGCGGACAACTGTATCAAGAAGTAAACAATGATACATTAAGTAATCTTTATACGTATAAAGTATTCAATAAAACGCATAAAGAACTACCTGTAGCGATTTTAGTAAAAGATAATTTAGGAGAAGTAGAAATTGTAGGGGGCATTACTGCGGCTATTCCGTCAGGCGGCATGGGAGAAGGTACGTTCTTTGTGAAGATGCCCAAATCAAAATTGACAGGTACTAAAACGATTATTTATATTGATGTAATTTCTAATGGAAAGGTAATGAAAAGCAATAAAGTAAGTTTCTTTGGCTATTAAAAAAAGGGAGTTGCTTTTGTTGCAATATACGGAACGCCTTTTTGCAAAATCACATTGCAGAAAGGCGTTAGTTTTTATTATTATGTAATTCTACAAAATTTATACTTGGTAATAAAACAGGGTTATAACCTGCATTTAGGGTAAAATTGCTAATCAGCACCCTCAGAAATGGAAATGCGATTGCAGGCGCATTTATTTTGGGAAAATCGGAATTTTTGAACTCATCATTGATATCTTCCGAAGTTTGAAAGGTGGTAGCATAAGTACACTGCAACTCAAACTCATTGGGGTGTGAAATACTTATATTGAATGTAAGTATGAACCTATTTTTAGCATCGGAAGCATAATCTGTTTGATAATTCAGATTTATTTTTTGCTCTTGGCTTGCGTGGTCTGTCTTTAAGCTAAAAGCAGTTATTTTTTGGGATAGTATCTGCAATTTCATATTGTTTTTTTATGCTGCTATTGAATAGCTGTTATTTTGTGAATAATCATAAGAAATAGTAGGTACTGATACTTTTGTTGTATGAACAATAATCGTATCATAATTGTAGGGACTTAGCCCTTGAGTTGGTTGCGATACCTCAATTACAGTGGGGGCATCTACGAAAATATACCCGAGTTTTTCAAATTGGTCAATGATTGCTTCTGGCGATATATTTTTGAAATAATCGTCTATTTGGGTTTTAACATCAGATAGTTTCATGTTATTTTATTTTACTTTTTTTGTGTGTCAAAGTATTGATTATACACTTTTTGTCTCTAACGGCTATGATAGTGCAATTTGGAGTTCTGAACATCAATTGCAATCTTCGCTCATCTGCAAATTTTATATACAAGTTATTTCTTATAGCTTGTGGTTCGGGAATAGTTTTTTCTTCGATGGCGAGTTCTATAATCTTGACATCTACGGGTTCGTATGCAGGTTCGTGCTTAAATCTTTTTTTTGAAAGTTTTATTTTTTGAATGTATTGTTCTCTAATATAATTGAATATTTCTAACCCATCGTTTGATGTTAAATCTAAAAATTTATCTTCTGTTAAAGAAATATCAGATTGTAAAATTACATATTCAGTAAACGAATATTTTTTGTCTTTATTATCCCATGCTTCCGCAATCGCCCACTTCTCGGCGGTTTCAATCGGGTCGAATGGAAGACCCTTGCAAAAAAAATATACCCCTTTACCCAGCCATTTATCATGCTCTTTGCCCACCGACTCTTTAAAACCGTTATCTAATATAGAAAGTTCGTTTTTTGCATTAGTACTGTGATAACCAATAATATTTATAGTATTATTTTGTGTCATTTTTTTGAGTTAAATGGTGATATTTTTTGAAATGAAAATTAATATTGTACATTTATAAATGTACAACACAAAATTAGGTCTTTTATTGAAAATAAATAAGGGATACAGAGTAAAGTTTTTAAATTTTTTTTTTACTAAATTGAAATTATCGGCGCAAGTCCCCCCCCCTCAGTAATTGCGCTGCCACGTGACGCGATGCGCTTCTATCGGAAGCGGTATATCAAGTTGCCAAATCATGCGCTCTAAAACATTTTTAGGAATATCATTTTTACGGCGTGAAAAAATATTTTCAAGTGTAGTTTCTTGATAAACAATTTCAAAACGTGGATTGTAAACGCCCAAAGTCCGAATAATCCTATTTCGTAATTCGGTTGTTAAGTTAGTGCTATTCCATACAAAAGATTGTTTATGTCTGCAATATTCTTTGGCGGTTTCGTAGGCAATTTGCGCAACTTTTCCTTGTGCATCGCGGTCTGTTGCTTTTATTTTATGGGTCTGCCTAATGTCGTCTAAACTGATGCAAGGCAAATGCTTATATTTTTTTTGATAAAGTGTATCTTTTCCACTGCCCGCAATGCCCGATAAAATAATGACCTCAAAAGCGGTGTTATCAAATAATTCAGGCGGATAAGCAGTTGCTTCTTGCTGAAAAAAGCGGAAACGGCTATGTTCATTATAAAACTTCTTTTCATGTTCAAAACATTCATTTTCAAGACAAAGCTCTTTGAAAAGTTCAATTTTCAATAACAAATCTTCTTTATCTTCGCAAATTCGCCCTTTTGCGTCTGCCTTTGCCAATAAATAAAGCCAATGATTTGGTATGCGTAAACTCGATGTTATGACAGCGCGATGCGGATTATATTTTTCCAAACTCCAAATCGGCAAACCATGCAAACGAACCAACGCCGCCACCTGTTCGCGTATCGTCAAATCAACATTCCATAGCAAAAAACGGGTGGCTTTTTCGCCTACAGCCGCGTGTTTCGGAGATGAAATAGTGCCATTTTCAATCACCGTACAAGCTGGTTTTGAAATGTCGTGTAGCAAAGCACTCAAAAACAAAATATATTGTTCTTCCTGTGTTAATCGCTGAAAATCAATGTCTTGTAAAAGTTCTGCTACTACCATGCGCGTATGTGTCCAAACATCACCTTCGGCGTGATGTCGCGCATCTTGCGGACAAGTGCGCAGGGGCGCGACCCAATCCATTTTTTCAATCGTTGCCCAATCAGGTTGTAAGTTTTTCATCAGACCGTTCAAACCAAAGTTTGGCACGTTGCCAATTTCGCGTCCAATGTTCGTCTGTTTTAACATGATTTTTTCGTACATATTTTAAAACAAAATTACTAAAATGTTGATTTTCAAATGTTTGACTAACTCGGCAGACTACACCCTCACACGCCCCCCCTAACTGACTACCATTTGAAATACTTTGAAGAATAAAATTAGGTAGGGTTTTCGCGTCCCAAAAACCTCGTTGCAAAACGGGTACAGTCGGTAGGTTCAAAACATTTGCATAAAACATCACTTCGTCCCAAGACAGCCACTTATCGCCTTCGCGTATGCCAAAAATGTAAAAATAACTTTCAAGTCGTTGATACTCAATGCTATGCAGCCCATATAAATTTTCACCAAATATATTAAAATCCCCTAAACTATCTTTGACCTGCTCCCAAATGTCCCACATATTTTTTGCCCACGGATTGCGCGTAGGGGCGGCGTGCGAGCGAGCAAAAACGCCGTCTGTTTTGAGGCACGTATTTTCACCGTCCAATTTTTCAGTTACGATAATTTCGTGTTGTAAAATACTTTCCCAATCGTGCTTAATTCTATCATCGGAAGTAGTGCCGAGCGAAAAGGGAAAATGATAAGTTCTTGGATATTTTGACGATTCCATGCAAGCATTTTAGGAAGATTCTTAAAAAAAACAATTGTTTGTATAGCTTTTTATTGAATGTTATAAAGTAAAAAAACATTTTGAATGATATAATAAATTGATTTTCAAGGTTTTAAAATGTTCTCTTTTGGGGAGATTTAGATAGGGCTATCTTATTTTGCAAATTTAATTTTTTTTTGCCAAATTTTAAAAAATGCTTTGCGTTTTCTCAATCTTATCCAAACCTTTGCGCAAAGTAAAGACTTCGACAAAAAAACAACAAGTTTTTTTTTAAATAAAAAAATGTCAAAGATGCAAAAAAAATTTACTCCCAAAATTGAATAATAAATTGATTTTCAATATTTTAGATGCTAATTCGAGTTAAATATATTTAATTTACATGGGCTATGTAGTTGACAATCTGATTTTTTTTTCACAAATTGCATTTTTTTTCGCCTTCAAAAAATGGAAATTTTTTAAAACGTGCATCTTAATTTCAACAAGATTGCAATACAAGTAAAGATAAAAATATTACTTCCTTAACATAGTGATTAGTATATTTGAATAGCATTACTTATAAATTGCAAATATAATAATAATTTTAATTTCTTCAATCAAAAAAATTAGTTATGAAAACTGCTCTCAAAAATTTGAAAAATCTTGCATTTATCGCGCTTTGCTTGTTGATGCCCTTGTTCGTAAATGCCCAAGTAGGTGACGAACCCGCTAAAAAAGAATTAGACTCTCGTGTGAAAACATTGTTAGATGAATTGGGTTGGAAATACACCACCAAAGACAACGGCAATACGGAGTTGGTGTTTAAGGTGGATAGCAATCGCACACAAGCCGTTTATTTTGGCACACGCACCCACAAATTAGGCGATTTTGAAATTCGTGATATTTGGTCGTATGCCTTAGAAGTGGATGACGATTTGCCACAAGACGTTGCCAATGAATTGTTAGCAAATAACGAAACCGTAAAATTGGGTGCTTGGAGCATTTTTAAATCCGAAGGCGGAAAAACCAAAGTGATTTTTACGGTTAAAGTGTCTGCCAACCTTTCCAAAGCCGAGCAATTGAAAACGGCTGTCAACGCACTTTTCCAAACAGCAGACGAAATGGAACGAAAATTAGAACAATTGAGCGGAGAAACTGATAAATATTGAGTTCACCACCATTTGACTGCAAAAACGTATCAAATGCGTTAAAAATTTACCCCCCTCAGTAAGCAGTTACTGAGGGGGGTAAATTTTTCGGTAGTAGGTCAAATGAGTTGATACCACACGTTAGGAAAACTTTAAAAGTTTTCCTAACATTGATTTTAAACTTGGAATAAAGTATAAAATATTGAAAAATTAAATATTTCCTTTCAAAACTTCGCGTGAAATAACCAATTTTTGAATTTCAGACGTACCCTCGCCAATCGTACAAAGTTTAGAGTCTCTAAAAAACTTTTCGACAGGAAAATCTTTGGTATAACCATAGCCGCCATGAATTTGGATACCCTCCGTAGCTGCCCAAACGCATACTTCGGAAGCGTAATATTTTGCCATTGCTGCTTGTTTGGTCATTTTCATTTTTTTCATTTTCATATCTGCCGCTTGTCGTGTGAGGAGTTCGGCGGCTTCTATGCGAGTTGCCATATCTGCTAATTTGAAAGCAATACCTTGAAAATTGGCGATAGGTTGCCCAAATTGTTCGCGCTCTTTCGAGTATTTGACGGAAGCCTCATACGCGCCTTTTGCGATGCCGAGCGATAGGGCAGCAATAGAAATGCGTCCACCATCTAAAATTTTCATAGCTTGTATAAATCCTTCGCCTACTTCTCCTAATATTTGGCTTTTATGCACGCGACAATTATCGAAAACCATTTCTGCGGTTTCGCTTGCCCTCATGCCAAGTTTATTTTCTTTTTTGCCTGCCAAAAAACCTTTGGTGCCGCGCTCTACGATAAAAGCCGTAATGCCCCGCGAGTCGAGTAGGTCGCCTGTGCGTACCAATACCACCGCTACGTTGCCTGTGATGCCATGCGTAATCCAATTTTTAGTGCCATTGATGACCCAATAATCGCCATCTTGCACGGCGGTTGTTTTCATGCGCATTGCGTCAGAGCCTGTGTTTGCTTCTGTCAAACCCCATGCGCCAATCCATTCGCCGCTCGCTAACTTAGGTAAATAGCGATGTTTTTGTTCTTCATTGGCAAATTCTAAAATATGATTAGTACACAAAGAGTTGTGCGCAGCAACGGATAAACCAATCGAACCACAAACTTTTGATATTTCGGTAATAATCGTAATGTATTCTTGATAGCCTAAACCCGAACCGCCATATAGTTCAGGCACTAAAACGCCCATGAAACCATAATGCCCCATT
>JACCEC010384838.1_pt1 | contig 20877 bp, 19 predicted proteins | sample 7450121 | NCBI WGS metagenome assembly JACCEC01 (sample SAMN15323455, study PRJNA562643) | freshwater metagenome | isolation source: river surface water | place: USA:Blue River Watershed | collected 2017-08-18 | reverse complement strand
CTGTTCAGTAGCTGGTTGAACACCGTGGCTCCTTGAAACATGTTGCTCATGTTCGTCACGTTGGAGGTGTCCCAGCTGTTCAGTAGCTGGTTGAACACCGTGGCTCCTTGAAACATGCCGCTCATGTTGGTTACCTTGGAGGTGTTCCATTGGTTCAGCGGCTGGTTAAAGTGCGCAGCTCCTTGAAACATGTTGCTCATGTTGGTTACCTTGGAGGTGTTCCATTGGTTCAGCGGCTGGTTAAAGTGCGCAGCTCCTTGAAACATGCCGCTCATGTTCGTCACGTTGGAGGTGTCCCAGCGGGACAGATTGGGAGTCGGCGACTTGGGGGTGGAGGAAGAAAGTGAGGGCGTTTTGTACAGCAGCTGGGCGGCGACCAGGTCCGCGTTGAAAGCAAAGAGATTCGACATGTCGGTCACCAGCGATGTGTCCCAGTCTTCCATTGGACCACACAATTGTCGAATAGTGCGATACTCGCGCAGCAAGTGTTCGCAGGCGGTGGCCTGGGGAAAGTCTTTCGCAATACATTCCATCCATTCCATCCCGCCGTGAGCAGCAATCCAGTGTTCCAGTGCGGCGCCGCTCAGCGATATCTTGGTCAGATAGTGGATGTTGTCGTCCGCGATCGTGTTTGCCGGCAACACGAACTCGCTCACCACGCGCGTGTGGACCTCGCTCAAATGGAATTGCGAGATGAAGATGCCGAAGCGACGCCACAATTTCGGCAAACGTCGCGTGGCGCGCATGTAGCGGGCCATCGGATTGTCGAAGATTGTGGTCGAAGCAGTTTGTCCCATATTTTGCCGAGGGTGTAGAGGTGCAGAGGTGTGGAGGGGTGGGTGTTCGTTGGAACGGAGGAGAGATACACAACTTTATATGGTGGCGCTTCTGGTCGCACGTGACCCATGGAACAACACCTTTCGCTTTCTTTTATGGGTTCGCTTTCACCGCTGGAAGAAGTCTACCTGCAAATGCATTGGTGGATGGACCATCCGCCACGCAGCATGCCCGAAAACCATCGACGCCTGGTCCAGGAGTACGCCGACGTGTGTCGGCACGACAGCCACACTCTCAGGGCAGCAGTATGGCAATTGGGCAAGAAACTGCGGGAATATCAGCGCGACAATTTGGGAACTACACGAAGTCGCAGGGTCAAGCAGAAGCAGGCCTTCATGGACGACTTTCGCTTGTATTTTGTCACACGGGCCTATCTGGACGATCCGCAGTTGTATCAATATGGGTTAGTGGAGCACTGGGATACCCGCGATGTCACCGAAATGGACAAACTGTTTTATCACAAAGATGAGATGTTGGCGCACATCGACATCCGGTGGTGGAACACTTCTTCCCTCATATCCGCGGAAGAAATGTTCCTGGCGTGCTCCACATTCAATCAAGACATTTCCGGCTGGGTCTTGCCGAACCTGCGATGGTGCAGTGGGATGTTCGTCGATTGCTTCGCATTCAATCAGCCGATCAATCGATGGCAGCTGTCTCCCTTGACCACCAATTCCATGTTCCAAAGTGCCACGCACTTCAACCAACCTTTGGACAGGTGGGATATGTCTGGCGCAATCAACACCTCTCAGATGTTTTGCTGTGCGACCCGTTTTAACCAGTCGCTGCACACGTGGGACACATCCAATGTGACGAACATGCGTAACATGTTCGAGAATGCACACTGCTTCAACCAGACAGTCGGAACGTGGAACACTGCCAATGTCACGGACATGGGATGCATGTTTCGTCACGCGCATGCCTTTAATCAGCCGCTGAGTCGATGGGACGTCAGCAGCGTGGTGAACTTTGGACATATGTTCGCGGACGCATACTCCTTCAATCAGCCGCTGTCCCATTGGGGGAGAATTGACATCTACGCGACGACCTGCTCCATGTTTGCGCGGTGTCGCGCCTTTCAACATTTTCGGTCGCTCTGGTGGTGTCATGAGATTCACATGGGGCAAACCCACGACATGTTCGAGGGCTGCGACGCGGAGCCGGAGGAGCTGCCGCCCTGGGCCACCAAACCCAAGTTGTCGCCGTGGACGCAGTGGTCGGAGTGGTCGGAGTGGTCGCAGTGGTCGCAGTGGTCGGAGTGGTCGCAGTGGTCGATGCCGAGGGTCCACTCCGCTGCCGCCGCCGAAGGGGAAGGAGGAGAACAAGAAGAAGGAGCAGAAGACCAACAACAAGAACAAGAAGAAGGAGAAGGCAAGGCGTGGTTTCGCTTCGCCACGCTTTTGGTGTATGCTGCGACCGAACTGATTGGATACACTGCGTGTTTCATGTGCCACTTTCGCTAACATCGATGTAACACTATACAATACCACACCACACTGTTATTTCGCACAACTCAAAAAAAAGAAACAGAAGAAAAAAGAAGAAATCGACGCAATGGAAAACGTGGAAAAAACGGAAGAACAAGAACGAGACGCGGAAGAAGAAGAAGAAACGGAAGAACAAGAACGAGATGCGGCAGACCCCTCTTCCTCGCCGACCAAACGGCGGTGGTTGCGCTGCGAGCTGTGTCGCGTGGCACAACGCGCCGTGAACCTGTGGCTGAGCAGACACGCCCCAGACATCGCCGCAGTGCCACACCTCCGCCGCTTCATCGAATCGTTCTGTGCGCCGCCACCGCCCCCCACCCACAACCCCGCCGTTCATCGCCGCACTGTCCTCTGCGCCTGGCTCAAACACCGAGGTGTAACCCGCGGGTTACAGAGGTACGTGGCGCAACATGTGTCGTGGACTCCGCTGACGAATGCGTCGATGGACCGGATGTTGTACCTGGAGTTTTGTCCGTACGCCAACCGCATGGCGGAAATGGCGGAGTGGGCGGTGGCGACCGACGATGTGTTTGGACCATGCTGGGAATGGGACACATCGCAGGTGACGAACACCGACTTCACCGAGTGTCTCGACTTCTACTGCCTTTGGGCAGATTGCGAAGAGCTGGACGTGATCGTCGACTGGGATTTCCGCAATCTCGTGGACCAAGAGAACGTCAGAAACAAGGTCACACTCCACGCCAAAACCTGCCGCCAAAAGGCATGCATCGTCCAACACTTCCCATTTTTACGACAATTGTGTAATCGTTAAATAAACGCGTTTTTTCAGATAAAAAAATCCAATTTTTCATTTGTATCGACTTTCCTCACGACAACCTCATGATTTGATTTTCTCTTCTTTTGGTACTTGTTCGCAGAGACTTCTTCGCGCGTGTGTGTGTATTGAGTTGAGCCATGTCGAATGACGCTGCGCTGTTGATGGACGATGACACACTCGACGAGGAATTGTCCGGGTGGGGCGCACCCACGTCCACCGTGGGTGGAAGTGACGGTGTTGCTGCGACGACTGCGATGTGGACTCCGGTCACGAAAGCCAAAACCTGCGAAGTGTTGTCGATGTTGGGCGGAGTTCCGAAGGAGACCTTGGCGTCTTTTGCGAATCTGGAGGAGGTACCCGACGACACCTTTCGCGACATGGTTCGAAACACCACCAATCTGAACCACTGGAAAGCGTTTTCCATTCCACTCTTCGAACAGTTGTTCCTGGACGGCGGACACGCTGGCGGCGCCATGCAACACGACCGCGTGGAGACACCTTCCGTGGAACTGTTCGGCATGCTGTGGATGTGTGTCTTCTGCCACGAATTCGCGGAACAACTGGCCACCATCACGGCACAGGACCGCACCACCATGACGTTCCAATCGTTTCCGGCATTTGCCGCGTGGCTAGAGCGCAATGCGCAAGTGCCGCTGCAGGACCAAGCCATCAGCTTCCGCAGCATGTGGCTCGTCCTGCTGGCGGAGTTGTTGCAAATAACACATCGCGATTATCCGGCGGAAATGTTGGTGAAAACCATTTGCGATGGTTGGACGGAGGAGTGTCGCATCATTCCGCTGTTGTGGCCCTCGAAAACGGCGGGAGTCCTTCCCCGCACGTACATGACCACATTCCTTGGCGGCATCCCCTCCACCGGCCAATCACCGAAACTGTTCTTCCATATCACCCCCATTCCGCTCTGGAGCACCAACGACAATGTGCCGCACGGAGGGATCAGTCAGATTCCGATGTTTCAGCACCATTTTATCCACGATGTGGTTCACATGTACTTCATCAAAGAGAATTTCCTCGTGTTTTGTTTCGATCGCGGCTACGCCAATCCGCGGGAAGTGCCCGTGGGTTACGGAGGCTACACGAAACTCGGCAACTTCGAGAAACCGGCAAAGATAAAAGTGGACGAAGAAGGGTTTGAACTGGACGAAGACGGCGACCGGGTTGATGAAGAGGACGGACCTGCCGTCCACTTTTGTGAATGGAGCGACCTTCACCGCCAACGACGATTCCTGGAGACCAAGTGGACTCTCCTTGCGCAACAAGTATTTCTCGAGGTGTGCGCATTTCTGCAATTCTTGCATGTCCACGAAAACGCGCAACAAACTCTTTCATATTTACAATTTCCGCACCTGTTTCCCTCGTGGAGTGAATACTTTGTGACGAAAAAAATGGAGTTCTTCTTCAACATCTACGACACGATGGAAATCCTTTTCATGTGTCGCATGTTGTTCCGGCTGAGACACGTGATGGTGTCGCTGGGATTGACGACCACTCAAACATTCAATCGCGATTTTCGGCTTGATTTTTCCGCACAGGATCTGTTCAAATCGTCGCTGGACACTATCCACATATATGGCAAGCTGGCATCCATCGTCACCACCGAAACGAACTTTCCACCTGAGGGGTATTTGGACTTGAAGGTGCTGAAGGAATACATGATGCGTTTGGCGCAAGGAATGACACAAGCGAATGGTGGAAACCCAGATCCGCAAACTGGGCTTCACTTTTTCGAACTGTGTCACTGGGAAACACCATCTCGCAAACGCAAACGATCGTTTGAGGATGACGATAGTTCCACGTTGTCGGCGGGAAGCAGACGGCGACGGAGACGGAGACAACTATCATCCCGTCGACGCAGTTCCGCGAAACGAAGATCGCACCGCGCCGGTCGACGATGCCGTCGCACAAGACGTCGACGTGGCAAGCAACCCGCATTTCGCCGACTTCGATAACACACGCACACACTTCGTCAAAAAAACTAAGCAAATCGCAGATGATTTTGAATGCATTTTAATCGACTGTTACATGGAGAAACTTTACCGCGCGACTCACTACAACTACCATCGCATCAAACACATACATCCATACATTCATACATACAAACATACAAACATACAAACATACAAAGCTGCGGTCGCATTACTTGCCGCTCTCTCCGTTGCTCTTCTTCTCTCGTTCTTTGAGCCAGTCTTGGTACCCGTTGCTGCGCACGAGGTTGAAAGAGGTGCCCAGATGGTCGACTGCGATGTGGTACGCCATGCGCTGAATCTCGCTGAGTCCATCCAAGTACTCGCGTATCAGATCGACCTGGTCGCTGTACAACGCTGCCATCAATGGCGGCACTTCCAATGGTTGCTTGTCAGAGGCACTCATGAAAAAAAGAAATGAATTTTCTCACGTTTTGTATATGGTGCTTTTCATCGGACAATTTGCCTGTTCGTGCTTTTTTCTCTTACTCACCTTCCCCTTCTCACCTTCCCCTTCTCCCCCCCCCTACACCTCCCTGTTTTGAAGTAGCACATGTCGCGCCGTCCATCAAGGAAAGATGACGAAGGATTTTCCCTGCAGTTCCGAGGGCTGAAGCTGGACGATCCACCATATCCGGGATATCAACGAGTGATGGAAGATGGGTTTCTTGATGATCCGTTTAACGAGGAGGAAGAATACGGATCATTGACAGCGTATGACGGAGATCTGACAAGGGAAATGTTCATTCCTGATCCAAACAGCGATCGAATTGTCCTGAACAATCGCACCATTCGCATATTGTGTTTGCTTTATTTCAGGGTACCTCATTTGTACGATGAGCATTTCGGAAAGCCCATTGGAGATTGGGATGTGAGCGAAGTGACCGACATGCGCTTTCTTTTCAGTAAGGCATACGATTTCAACGAGAACATTGAAAACTGGGATGTGTCGAACGTCACGAACATGAGCAACATGTTTAACGAGTGTCGCCGATTCAATCAACCTCTCAACAAGTGGAATGTTGGAAACGTGTTGGACATGACGAGGATGTTTGCGTGTTGTGTTTCCTTCGATCAACCGTTGGACGACTGGGATGTATCCAACGTGCGCTGTTTTTACGCAATGTTTTTCCAGTGCCACGTTTTCAATCAGCCGTTGAACTCTTGGAATGTGTCGCAAGGGGTGGAGATGGATTACATGTTTTGTTACACTGGATTGTTCAACCAGCCCTTGGACAAGTGGAATGTTGTCAACGTTCGGTCCACCAGTAGAATGTTCAAAAATGCTGCTAAATTTGCGCAGAGCATTCGTGATTGGCAGCTGCCATCGTTAATCGTCGCCGATGCAATGTTCTTTTCGCCCGTCATGTCTCAGTCCGCATCCTCATCCTCATCCTCATCCTCATCCGCATCCGCATCCGCATCCCCATCCGCATCCGCATCCGCATCCTCATCCGCATCCTCATCCGCATCCTCATCCCCATCCCCATCCCCACCGCCGTTTCACAACGAAGAATGGGATTCACTCGACCTGACGCGATGGTTTGACAGAGGACAATTTGGAGGCGTGGACACTGACGATGACGATGACGATGACGATGACCCTCCAGAGGATGATGACTATTATGGTCGGTTTGAGTATTTCGAGGAAGATCCGGATGACCCCAACCACGAAAAACTTGTCCTCGAACGGAAATTGAACATCGAGTATGTTCGGCGATGGCTGGTGAGCAATGCGACTGCGGATGGGAAAAACATGCGCAGAGTGTTTGAAACCCGACATCTTCGTGACCATGTAAACCCAGTCACCGGCCGCCGTGCGTACATTGCTGATGCGGAGCGTCAGACGGGGAAGACTCATCTCTTTGATCTTCCGGCTGATTCCTTGCTGCACGTGATGAATTTTGTGCAACCGATGCCAGACGACACCCACCGCAAAATGACCCACCGACAAGGTCATCAGAGTAAGAAGTTGGCACAAAAACGAAGTCGCGAAGGAGAAGACAATAACGCCATGTCCACATCGAAACTGCCGCGCACCACATCTCCTGGTGTTGGAGGCACTCGAAAACGGCATCGGCGCCAACAAACCGGTCGCCGCACACGTCTCCGCCCACGCCGTGTCACTCGGAAACAACATCGGCGACAAACTGGTCGCTATGCACTATTGCGAAGATCCAAAGGTAGCGGCAGCACCCGCAGTCGTCGTCCTCGCCGCCGCCTGTAAACAAGCAACCAAGCAAGCTGACAGAAGACATGAAAACGAAAAACGTGAAAACAGGAAGAAGCAAAGAAAGAAACAACCAAAGAAGGGTTCATCAACATCGCAGTTCTTAATTGTTACAACAAATCCGGCCCGCGGGCCGTTTTTTCGCAGTTGGGGTGGGGGGGGTTACAGGTGTTTGCGAAAGGTGAAGGAGTATCGACATTCCTTCACCTTTTTTTGGACCGGCACTTCGTGCGTGAATTCCCGCTGGAAGTCGCCGCCCATGATCCAGCATTCGGTGGAGGTGGTGGGGATATCGAGCACGATGTCGTTGGTGGTTTTGCTGCGCACCCGAAACATGCGCGGCGCGCCGTAGGACACCATCGCGATGCCGCTCCGGGGACACAGCGCGGACACGTCGTCGCTGTGTTTGCCAATGTAGTCGTTGCCGTCTTTGTAGTGGTTCACGAGGACACCATTGAAGTCGGCGTGGAAGGCGGCGTTGACCAATTCCAGCAGCGTGTGCATGGAGTGGGTTAGGGGTTCGGCCGCGGCCACTTGTCCGGCGAAGTGGTAGCCGTCGCGGCAGCTGTCGGAGAAAAAGCCCACGCTGCGGCGCTGAATGGCGGGTTTGCCGTACACCACAATGGGCGGATTGACTTGCAGCAATCCTTCCATCTCCGCAATGCAACTCTCCAGCAATCCGTCCACGTTGGCCTCCAGTGCCCCGAAGAATGAATCGTCCGTGCGCAAATAGTACTTCATGGAAACACCTTGATACACTCACTCACTGCACCCGGTGACACTCACTCAAAAAAAGTGGTGAGCCAGCAGGGAACAACACAAGAACAAAAGACATTGCGGCGGCGGTGACTGTGACAATCCACATCCGTCGCTGATCCGGCGGGGTTGGATGCCAACACGGCTATCGTGCTTCCTCCTGCGTCCTAGGCTCCTAGGCTCCCAGGCTCCCAGGACGGATGATTGTTTGTTTACATGTTGATGACATAGGAAGGGGATGTCATGGCGCCGGGTGCGTAGGTGACGACCGCCAGCAGCTGTCCGCCGTCGTGCGGCACCACATTCATGGGGGAGTCCATGAACATGCGCGCCAGATCGCTTCGAACAATGTATCCCTGCGATAGCAACCACGAGGTCAGATCCATAACGCCATCGACCGTCATGTACGATCCGAACTTGCCGCAGCATCCCCCTGTGCTTCCGACGCCGGCGGCGGCATAGTAGCTGTCGTACGAATCGTACCCCCCGCAGTCGCCTACGCCACTGCCATTGCCACATCCACCAACACCGTTCAAGCCGCGCAACACCAACGCACATTGCGCGCGCAACGGTTGGTTCGTGCACGTGGCCTGGAAGGGACTCAGGGGACTGAAGCGCAAACGATGCACCAGTCTCGCCAGCGGACCTTGCGGCAGCGCATTCACTGACAAGACATTCACATAACACTGCGAACAGGGATCCAAATACGGACGCGAAAACAAACACACCGTGTTTGCACCCCCACCCATGTCCAAAGTGGTGGGGGGAGCAATCGCAGTCACATCCCGATGTTGTGGCGCAGCGGCAGAAGGAACAGAAGCAGAAGAAACCAAAGGAGGAGAAGATCGAATCCCGTGCAATGCAAACCGCATGGTGTGTGAAAGGTGAGGTGTGAGGTGGTGATTGTGGGTGCGTGAGGGAGGGGGTATGTATGCATGTTGCGCAACATAATTTTTTCATCACGCCCAAGTGCACGGTCCCATGTCTGCAGTGGCAACAATGGACGTTTGTCACACAACGACATCCCGTCCGGAAAACAACCGCCGCCATCGCGGTCGACCGCCGCGCATGCGATGGCTTGTGCAGTATGCTTTGGAGTGGAGGATTGGGGTGCATCGCAACCACGCAGTTGCCATCGTCCAGTTCGCCTGCTTCGAGCCACTGACCACAGACACCATTCGCAACGTCGTGCGCGACTACCTTCTCGGCAACGACGCGATTCGGGACAAATACGGACCCATGGACGAGTGGGACACTCACCTGGTCACGAGTCTGCGCAACTTGTTTCATTCGAAGATGCTCGGATCGATGTACGCCCTCGTCCGGACCAGCACGTTCAGCCGCATCTCGTTGGACATAAGTCGCTGGGACACGTCGAACGTGACCAACATGAATTACACTTTTTTTGGATGCAAGTTCCCTTTGCCGGACATCAGCCAGTGGGACATGTCCAATGTGCGCACGGCCAAAGGAATGTTGCGCGACACGTCCTTCAACAGCGATGTGAATCACTGGAACGTCTCGCGCCTGCAGGACGCGCGCTGGATGTTTTACGGATGCATGAATTTCAACCAGTGCCTCGATGACTGGGACGTGTCGTCCCTGCAACGTGCGTCGTTCATGTTTTCTCATTGTCGCACATTCAACCAGCCACTTAACCAATGGGACGTGCGCCAGCTGCGTGATTGCGATGGGATGTTCAGCTGCTGCAACGTGTTCAACCAACCGCTGGATCGATGGAGACTTTCCTCTGCCCAATCCATGGAGTTCATGTTCCGCTCTTGCTTCAATATGGAACAGTCTTTGGCGAATTGGTGCATCCCGACAAACGTCAACGTGCGATCCATGTTCACGTGGAATGGTCGCATGAGCCATCGTCATTTGCATCCGAAGCAAGAGGGGGTTTGCCCGGACACATTCGCATACAATGCGTGCTCCTCCGGCATAGACTCTTCCGTGTTCATGTCTTCCGCAGCGGAGGAATCTGAAACGGAAGATGACCTGGCTGCGCGCAAACTGTGCCAAGACATGGACCCGTTCTGGTACCGATTCATCCGCAAAGGCGACGGATTTTGGTACGCCGCAGAGAATGCCAACGAATGAGTGTCGCCAAAATCAATCAATCAAACAAACAAACATTTACGCGCGTATTTTTTCGCATAACTTTACATTTCACAAATTACATGTTACATATACCATGCACATACATACACACAGAAACGATGTAATGGTCGCGCGGCGTGCGCCGTTGCGATAACTAAGTATAGATGCACATGCACAACTGAACAAATCTCAATAATTGTTTTTTTTTCATTCTTCCACACCCGCAACTTTATTTTGCATATGTTCTACTATTGCCCTGGCTTTTGCTTTCACTTCTTCCAGTTGCTGGAACAGCGCGGCGTTCTGAGATGTTGTCACGATTTCCAATGGCGATTTCTCAGTCCAGGTGAATTGAAGGTCGAGCACCTTGCGACGTCTTCGCCACAGGCAGTTGTTCCCCACCGACTCGGAACGGATCGTGATCGACACGCAGAGCAATCCTTCATATTCGAGGTTGCGCAGCAACCACAATTTGATCATACGATGCACATTTCTCTCCACCGTCGTCATGTATTGCTCGTCACGGTTACACAACGACGGAAACTTGAAATCGCATTCCTCCCAGTCGCGAAACTGCACCATGACCCACGTGGTGAAAGGGTTCTTTGTGCGCGCCGCGTCAACTTGTGCAATGATCGATGGCATGTACTTGTCCGCCAACGCATCAAATCGCTTCTGGGATTCCAGCACCGCCGATGCTTGCTGTTCCTGCCATTGCAATATCACGCTTCCAACTCTCGACATTGTGACAACGCGTGACGATGGATGTATTAAATTTGTGTTGCGCCGACGACCGACACAAATCTTTCATTTTGCAGTTGGAACACGTGTACGTACACTTTCATTCACCATTCGTTCCCGTTCAGCACCATGTCGATGCTTTCGCCACTCCTCTCCACATTCGTTTCGAGTATGTTCAGCGGTGAGAGCGTGCTAACACGCGCAGCGGTTGGGGCGTACGTCGGGGGCAGTATCGGCGCATTCCTGTTGGCCTCTATGGAACTCCGCCGCCCCGACGATGCACAATCAACCGACCGCTCCCTGATTGTCGCCATCAATGCCATGTTGGGCGGAATCATGGGGGCGGCCATCGGCGCCTGCGCATTCGGCCTCGGCGTAGCGCCATTCCTGATTGTCGGATGGACCTGTGCACAATTTCACCATTTTTGTTTTGGCAAACGCCAATAGCGGCAAAATATGTCACACCTTGTAACTCATTAAGACAATATGTACACCAACCAGTAACACAAACTCACACACTCGAATGCATTGTTTTGGACACAAAACATTTATCATTTTTTCACAGACTGCGGCGACAGACACACACGACAAACAAAAAACACAAAGAACGAACAATGGCTTGGTACCGCAAAACGATCGCGGTTTGCAAAGAACGAACGATGGCTTGGTATCGCAAAACGATTGCGTTTTGCAAAGAATTGTCGAACGACGATGTGTTGTTGGAAATAATGGTTGGTGCAACAGTTGGCGCAACAGTTGGCGCAACAGTTGGCGCCCACAAACAACTGGAGGAGAATGCTTACCGCATCCGCATGGGCAGCAGTTGTTCCAGCACCGACTTTGCGATCGACGTTCTCATTGTGAGCACACTGCATGCCGCTTCCTTTGCCGTGATGGGAGGAGTGGGTGCGGCTGCGTCCCCCTTGCTCAAATACATGGTCCCACCCATCGCGATCGGCATCGGAAGCGCTGCCATCTACCGCCAAATCGCGGCCGCGATCTCCCGTACGAACTTGGACAACAACAACACCACCAAATAGAACCTGTCCACATTGTAAATGATTAAATAAACGCGTTTATTGACAATGAGTTTTTCGATTAATACTATTTACAACAAAGTGGGTGTGCGCACAACTGCATTTCTCACTTTTTACTTTTTACTTCTTTTTCATCGGACCACTACAGGTGCGCAACGATGTGGCGAACCGTGGGATCGTCTGTCGCGGCATCCGTGGCGGTAAATGCGTTGTTGTTGTTGTTGTTGCCGCGCTGAAATGGCAACATGCATTGGCCGGGCACGATTGCAATGCGTTTCGTGTTTTTGTTCATGGTTTCATTGGTGGACGCAGGTCGTTTTCTGCTGCTGACTGCCGATGTCGCTTTGTTGGGTTTGGTGGCTGCTTTGATGACTTTGGTGGACACTGCTGCGCGTTTCGGCGGCAAAGTCGAATGTTCGCTTTCGGAGCCACTGCTGCTGCTGCTGCCGCCACCACTCTTCAGACCAAACATGTCCAACAAACTCCGTTGCTGCATCCCTTTCATGGCCGAGGCGGCTGCGACAGCAGGGTCAGAGGGGGGTGGGGTGCGCGTGCGTGTAAGTCTGGGTGTGGGTGTGGGTGTGGGTCGTGCAGCAACGACTTGTTCTTCCGGGTCGTCCGGCGACCGATACGGATTCTCTTCCACGGGAATGCCATTGGCCACGTCGTCGCGGTACTGCTGCAGGCGTCGATAGAAGCGCGCCACGGCCGGGTCCACGTGGATGCGCCGCTCGTCGAAGGAGCGAATGTACAGTCCCTCGGCGGTTTTGACGCGCGACAGGGCCACGTAGGTCTGTCCCTTTTCGAAGATGCCCGCCCCGACGTCCACCTCCGCCACATCCAGTGTCAACCCTTGGGCTTTGTGGATAGTCATCGCCCAACACAACACCAGCGGCACTTGCGACACCGACACACCGCGGAACTTGGTGCTGTCCCAGGTGCGCGGCCGCATCTCGCGCACCCCGCGCTGGTGATGGAACTTGACCACGGGGTATCCAGTATGCGGCGAAAACCGAACCACGATGCCCTGGCTGCCGTTGCTCAGTCCTTGCGCGGGGAAGTTGGCCGTGCAGGACACTTGCGCCCCAATCTTCAGTTCCAGATGGATGGGACACATCAAGTTCTTTGCCAACGAGTCCGCCTCCTGCAGCAATTGCTCGCGCGACACTTTCGTGGACGCGGTTGCCGTCGTGATGTGCTGCTCCAGTTCGAATCGGTGCACGGCGGAGGGCAAGCTGGCGAGTTTCTGGCGGTTGATGTTGTCCACTTCCTCGCGGCGCGGCAGCAATTTGGTGGGCTCCACCGCGCTCCCGTCGGCCGAGGAGGGATAGTCTGTGCGGTCGCAGCAATGTTGTCGCAACCATTTGATGTTGGACGCATACAGCATGCCCACTCGGAGGTTGTTCAGGATTTTCTGCAAATCGCACGCGCCCTGGCGGAAGTTGTGCACCAACTCCACGTGCTGCGACAAGGGAAACAGGCGGAACCACATGCGGCTGGTGAAACACGGGTTGCACGGCACGTCCGGGTTCGACGCCACCGGCGGCAGTTGGAAGAAGTCCCCGAAACACAACAGCTGCATGCCTCCAAAGGGCAGTTCACTGCGGCGGAAGTATTTGGCCAGGCGGTCCAACACTTCCAGGAAAAAATCGCTGAGCATGCTCACCTCGTCGATGATCAACAGTTCCGTCGTGCGCCACCGATTTCCCACACCCGGCCCCTTGCGCACCGTGTTCAGGAATTGGTCGAAGGGCAACGTGAATGCATCGTCAATGTTGTTGCGCACGCCACTCCAGGAGTGAATGGTCGTCGCGCCGGGACACTCCAAAATCTGCGCCGAGCGACCGGTCAGCGACGTCACCGCGATCACGCGCCCATATTCTACCGCGTCATCGTAAATCGCGCGGATCAGCGCGGATTTGCCAGTGCCTCCCGGTCCCGTCACAAACACGTTGGCGCCAGCCAGGTACAGGTCAAATGCGCGCTGCTGTTCGGTCGAAAATTGGATGGCAGGGCGCGCGTCTTTCTCTCTCGCTTCATCGTCCGAGGTGGCGATGCTTGTTGCCGAGTCCGACAACAGTGTGTCTTCTGCTCCCACGAAGCTTGCAATTCTGTCTTCTTCTTGTTCTACAACGTTCATCGAACAGCGTGTCGTTTGATTCCAGTCGTTCGAGTTTTGGCAGCGCGAAACACAATGTCAAGTGCATTAAGGAGGGGCAGAAAAAATTATGTGTTTGACATCGAACGCCACACTTCGTTGCATGCTGCTGTTGCTGCCACGGTACGGTACGGAACGGTGCAACACGTGACCATCTGCTGTCATTTCCTCCGTCTCTTTCGAAGTCAATCCAATCCTTCCCCTTCCCCTTCCCCTTCCATTCCGGAAGTGGGAAAATTAGGTGGGAAAAATGTAGAAAATGCAAAGTGCATGGCTTTTATTGGCAGAGTATGGCCGCTTTTGAAAAATGGACATTTATTTTTGTCCATTTCGGGGAAGAGGCCGTATTCTAGGGGGCAAAAACCATGCATCGCACTGACATCGTCACAACTTCGATGCGCGGTCTGCGAAAACGTGACGACAAAATTTTGACGGATTTTTACCCCGGCTTCTTTTCTGTCACCTCGAGGTGACGCAAAAGTATCCATCAAAGTAGCCATTGTTCCGTCGGTCGGAAAGATCGCACGATGGGTCGTGTACGTCACGTGTCAATCAGATACGATGATTTGCATGGAGGTGACGCAGGTGACGGCAAAAGTAGCTTTGGTGGAAAAACGAAGGATTTTTTGAAGGAAATGCATGGGGGTTGAGGCAGAAGGAGGTGAGGAGGGGATGACTTGTTGTGGGTGGGCGATTGCGTGATCGGATGCGCACGGTGGTGGGTTGTCACAATGTTTTTGGTTGCGATGGATATTGGGGTTGGTTCTGGTTCTGCGCAACGACATCCTTCTGTTGCGTGTCGTCATCGTGCTGTTTGCATGTGGTTGTCGTGTCGTCATGTGCATTCTGAACACCTGGTGCGATGTGTCTTGGAGTTTGTGCAATGGGTTCCGATGACGAGGGACATCCTTCTGTATATTGTGAACTGCATGAAGCGCGCTGACCCCAATGAAACGTCGTGGCAAGATGTGTATGGACCAGTGGAAGAATGGAACATGTCCAACGTGACCGACCTGTCTTTCCCCGCGGGAAACAGGCCCTTGTTGCCGGCGAGTTTCAATTACAACGTGGAATGGTGGGATGTCAGCAACGTGGTAACCATGAAGGAACTGTTCTGCCGCACCGACTTCAATCAACCGTTGCTCCGGTGGAATGTGTCTGCGGTCACGGACATGAGCAAAATGTTTTTCAATTGCACCAACTTCAATCAACCGTTGCACACATGGAATGTATCCAACGTGATGAGAATGGATTGCATGTTCGCGTATTGTGTGCACTTTAATCAGCCCCTGTGCACGTGGGATGTTTCCAACGTGACGAGAATGGATTGCATGTTCGCGTATTGTGTGCACTTTAATCAGCCCCTGCACACGTGGGATGTGTCCAACGTTCGAATGTTCAGAGATTTGTTCAATTCTTGCAATTCACTGCAACAAGACATGTTGCCGTTGATAAAACAGTTTCTGCTGGACGCGAAGCGGTGGGTGGACGAAGAAAAAAGAAAACAAACATTTTGCGCAAATTACATAAGTCTTCCGAATGCAAGTCGAGCTTTGTCTGCGGTGGAAGAAGAGGATAGTGTGCATATGTGAGTGTTTTGTGTGTTATGTGTGTAGACAAAGTCAATTTCATGTGTAGACAAAATGTCGGTGTGTGTATGTGTGTGTATGCACGCAAACTAACGAATTAATGAGTTACATCAACAAACTACTGTGTTTTTTTTTACGATACGATGTGTTTGCTGTGAAACAACGTGGAGGCGCAAGGTTCAAATGTCATCTACATCGATGAGGGTGCCCTCGTCGGTGCGCAACAGAAGTGCTCCGGACGATTTGGGTTTGGCTGTGGCTGTGGCTGTGGCTGTGGCTGTGCCAGAGTCTTCGGGTGCGCTGTCGGCGGTCGCGTTGGATTCGACGAAGAGATCTTTGTACATGGTTTCCTCGTCATCGGCAAAGGTGATAGCGGAGGCGGCTTCTTTGTCGACGTCTTTCATGCTGACGCCGCGACTGTCGTTGGCGGTGAACAGGGTCCAGTCTTCTCCCGGCAAGGCGTTGCGCAATCGGTTCTTGTCCAGTTCGTGGTAGACTTCGATGATGTCGGTATTGCGCAACAGTTTCTTGCCGCCAGATGTGACAGCCGCCGCGGTGGCCGTTTTGCCACTCTGTTCCCACTCCCGCAATCCCACGAGGAGCCAGGTGCCAATGCCGATGAAGTTGTCGCGCTTGCTGCGGCCACGAAACTTGCCGCGGATGTGGCAACAGAGTTCTTCGCCGGATTGGCTGACTGCGTGGCAGATGGCGCCGCCGACCATCCGCACTACCTGTGCATAGATTTCGCCTTCTTCGCGGGCGACTCGCAGTGCTTGCGCGGCACGGCGTCCACCGAGTTCTTTGCGCGCGACGGCTTTGGCGCGATTGCCTCCTTGCGTGTTCTTCACCATCTTTCACACGGTTTCTGCTGCTGCTTCTTCCAGTTCTTCTGCTTCTTCCACGTCTTCTTCTGTTGCTTCTTCTTCTTCTTCTGCGGCGGCGGCGTTGTCGTCGTCGACTGCGATTGGATTATGTTGGAGATGGGTCACGTTTACGGCAAGCGGTAAGGGGAGGTGCGCGCGGAACCATGTTTGGGTGGCGTCGATGTCCCAGCGGATGGAGGGCGGGACGGGCCATTCGGCGAAGGGGATGGCGGCAGTCGTGGCGCGCGGCATGCAGAGGAGTCGGTGGAGGGCGGTGAGGTGTCGGTCAAGAGATGGCAGTTGTCGACCGCGGCATTGATGGGCGACTCGTTTCCAGCGCCATTCGAATTGCAATGCGGCTTGCCAGCACGGAAATCCGGCTACGTAGCACACTCTGCGCCACACTTCTCCGTGGCCTGACAGCTGGGTGGTGCGTTTGGCACCGCCTTTGATTTCGCTGTTGTGTTGCCGGAGTCGTCGATCGACATCCACGGTGGCGCCCACGTAACATTGTCGTCCTTCGCGCGCCGTTAGCAGGTACACAAAACACACTGCGGGGTTGGGTCCCGTGGGTCCCGTGGCTCTGGTCTCCTTATGATCCGTGTCATCTCCCCGTTTCGGTTTCTTCTTCCGTGGCTGGTTGGGCATTATTGGTTGCTCCCGTGGATTCGGCAAAATATGTCACGCGGCAAAATATGTCACACTCTGGAGTTGAACAGAGTAAAAAGGATGGGTAACAAAAAAAGACGTGATGGTGTGTTGAGACACCAGGAGAAGAGAAGAAAAGAAAAACAGCGAATTTGCTGGAACGGTGGATTTTATGAGGATTAACACGCGCAAACAATACACGCACAGACAACGAATACACGCGCAAACAATACACGCACAGACAACGAATACACGCGCAAACAATATATGCACAGAAGGGGGGGGCGGAGAGTGAGGTGGTCATGAACTTCGTGCTAAAAGATGCACGCTGATGTATTGCACGAGGAGGAAGGTGCCGAGGATGCATCCGGTAGCGATGACTCCGAAACACAGTTTGGTGGCGGAGACAGGATTCCATTGCGCGGCATGTGGGGGGACGGTGCACGGCGGGGGAAAGTGGGGCAAGGTCCAGCGCACGCCGTCGCCGCGTTTCTTGCACCCCAGATCGAATCCTTTCCAACTGCGCTCATAGCGGGAGCGCCACAGTGCGAAGCGGCGCACGTGACCCTTGTCGTCATCGTCGATGTAGTCGTATTGTGTACATGTTCCCGCTTTCAGCCACTCGTGCGGGACCGAAGAGGCTTCTTCCGCCAGCATGCGCATCATCTCGGCGGGACTTGTTCCGGAACAGGTGAACCCTTCTTCCACTTCTGCGGCCGCGGCGGCGGCGACAGTGCTGCTACTGCCATTGTTTCCGTTCCAGCTGTCCTCCGGATCCAGCTCCACGAACCATCCCCAAACACCGCCGTCTATCATGATGCGTACCGTGTGAAGCTGTTTGTAAAATTATGAGACACGAGTGGATGTGGAGGATGTGGAGGATGTGGAGGATGGTGGTGTCGGCGGTGGTGGTGTGACGAGGGTGAGTTGCATTGGTGCGGTGTGTTGTTGCGGGGAGAGGTGGAGCAGGGTTTGTTGCTTGGTCTTTTTGCGGGGTGCAGGTTTGGCGGTGGTTTCGTTGTCTTTGTCTCTGTCTTGGTCTCTGTTGTTGTCTCTGTCTCTTTTGTTGTCTTTGTTGTTGTCCGGGTGGGTGCGCGCTCGTTTGGCGACAGGTTCCTCGGCAACGGAAGTGTGGTTGGCTGTGTTGGAGGAGGAGGGGTGGATGAGTTGCACACCTTTGACGTCGAATGCGCTGTTGGCCTGTTTGGATTTGAGGAGGAGATGGGTGAGCGGTACTTTGGCTTTGAGGAATTGCCGAAACTTGTCGACGGTGACATCCATCTCCCGGCAGATGTCGCGATGTTCTTGTCGGAAGGCGAACCACAGGTCGGTGGAGGACATCCACGATGGTTCGTCTCCTGCTGTTCCGTCGGGACCCATTCCATCGGGCGTGATGCGCACGCGGGCATTCCACCATTGGTCGAACACGGAGGCGTGCGATTCGACGAGTTCGCGTGTTTCTTGTTCCAGGAGCTGTCGCAGTTGGTCGTCCATGGTTTGCACCAAGTTCTTGGTTTTGTTGAGCGAGGTGTTGATTTCGCGGATGGTTTGGCGCATGGTTTTGATCTTGTCCATGGTGTGGAAATGTCGGTCCTTCCACTGCTGGAGCATCATCTCTCGCTGTTCGGCGGCTGCGGCGGCGGCTGCGGCGCGTCTTTTCCTTCTTCGGCCATCTCCATCCATGTCGTCGTCTTCCTCGTCCTCCTCGTCCTCCTCGCCGCCGGCGCGGGAGTCGCATTGTTCGAGGGCGAAGCGGAAGAGTTCGCGGCAGGTGAACCACATGATGCGCAGTAGTTTGGTGGGGTCTTGGAAGCTGAGGAGGTGGTTGCAGTACACGACGCACTGTCGACTGTTGATCCACTCGAACATGATGGGTGCGCGGTCGAATTTGTCCACGGCGGTGTTGAGGGACACGAGCCAGGCGAAGGAGATGTGTTCGTTGCGCAGCAAGTCTTGCTTGATTTTGTCTCGCTGCTCGACGGGGACTTTCTTGGTGTAGTTCTTGGCGTCGACGAGCACGTTGAAGTCCTGGAAGTGTAGATGGAAGTCGCCTTCGCCGCCCTGGGTGTGTTTGTCGAGGAGTTGGAAGCCGGGGAAATCGACGAAGGTTTGTTGCGCCAGTTCTTCGAATTGTCGTTCGCCGACGCTGCCCTTGGCGGAGGACGAAGCTTTCTGCAGAGAGTGTTGCTGGTGGTGCACGACCCAGCGGTCGAAACTTTGGGTGACGCGCTCCACTTGTTTGTCCTTCTCGCGGAAGAGGGACTCGTACTTGTCCTGCACCTTCTGCACTTCTTCCTGCAGGGACAATCGGTTTCCTTGCTCCAGCTCGCGCACTTGGTGGGTGACGTGCTCGCACTTCTTCTGCCACTGTCCGACTTGCGCCTCGTAGATGCGTCGTACTTCCTCCACCACGCGCGCATGTTCCGCCCGCTCCCGCGCCAGCTGTTGCTCCGCCTGCCGCCGCACATCCGCCAGGCCGTCCTCCAGCAATTTCTTGGTTTGTTCACTGGACAGCCCAGTGAGTCGGCGGCGGGCTTGGAGGAGGGCTTCGACGCCGAGTTCGATGACGACCCAGTTTTCGTCGGGGGTGAATTGCGCCATGGTGGTGGGGAGGCTTTTGCTGCGGGGGAGCACGATGGACACTAGGTGTGTGTGTTCGGCGGCGGCTGCGTCGGGTTCAGGTGCTGCTGCAAGTATCATCCTCGTGGTGTTTGCTGTTTGTGGTTCGCTGTGATCGTTGCGTAGGCAAGATGCGGCGGAGTGTGTTTAGATAATGACGGATTACAATCTCCCGCGATCACTGCACGGTTCGCGCGTTGAACGGCGCGGCGCGGCGCGGCAGGCATGGGTGACAATCATAGTTGTTCCGCCGTGCGCAATGGATGACAAAGGATTTGTTACTCGACTGTTGGAACGGCAAAATATGTCACACGGCAAAATATGTCACACTGCAAAATATGTCACACGGCAAAATATGTCACATGTCTCGGACAATGACTCCACGAAAAAAAGCGTTGCGCGGCGGCATGAAGTTGCGCAAGTCTTGGAGGTTTGAGGTGACACCAACAACTTTGGATGTCCAAAACATCGAAGGATGCAACGAAGTCGTTGGTGGAGGATTGTTCATCCCTGGATGTGTTGGGGAAGCATCGACCATCGACGGATGTTGCGCGCGGCGCATGAAGTTGCGCAAGTCTTGGAGGTTCGACGTGACACCAACAACTTTGGATGTCCACAACATCGAAGGATGCAATGAAGTCGTTGGTGAAGGATTGTTCATCCCTGGATGTGTTGGGGGAAGCATCGACCATCGATGGATGTTGCGCGCGGCGGCATGAAGTTGCGCAAGTGTTGGAGGTTCGAGGTTACACCAACAACTTTGCATGTCCAGAACATCGAAGGATGCAATGAAGTTGTTGATGAAGGATTGTTCATCCCTGGATGTGTTGGGGAAGCATCGACCATCGACGGATGTTGCGCGCGGCGGCATGAAGTTGCGCAAGTGTTGGAGGTTCGAGGTTACACCAACAACTTTGGATGTCCAGAACATCGAAGGATGCAATGAAGTCGTTGGTGAAGGATTGTTCATCCCTGGATGTGTTGGGGGAAGCATCGACCATCAATGGACGTTGCGCGCGGCGGCATGAAGTTGCGCAAGTGTTGGATGT
>JACCEC010109825.1_pt1 | contig 20885 bp, 23 predicted proteins | sample 7450121 | NCBI WGS metagenome assembly JACCEC01 (sample SAMN15323455, study PRJNA562643) | freshwater metagenome | isolation source: river surface water | place: USA:Blue River Watershed | collected 2017-08-18 | reverse complement strand
GTATCTTCATTCGTGAAACATCTTCTAGATAGAGATATTGAACAAGCACGAGAAATCCTCAAGCAGGTGAATGATCGCTACCCAATTACGATCACACGAGACCTGACCAGAGCAAAACAATGGTTACGACAAAAGGCACGCGGTAACGAACGATTTGGCATCGTTGTCTCATCACAGGCTCAGCGTCTAAAGCCACATGCTATCGACGTTAAGTCACCCATGGATCCAATTCATTGGTTTCTGGATGACAAGGACGATGTTCGCTCATCATATTACTTGGAAGACGTAGCAACAGAGTTCCATGTCCAAGGCCTTGAACTCGACTGGGCTTGCGTCGTGTGGGATGCTGATTTGCGATATACCGAGGACGATTGGGAATACAAATCTTTTGTTGGCAACAAATGGCAGAGAATAAAGTTGCCAGACCGACAGATGTACCTAAAAAATGCTTATCGAGTCCTACTTACACGTGCACGCCAAGGGATGGTTATCGTTATACCGCCAGGTGATGATCTTGATCCAACGAGAGATTCAAGCTTCTACGACCCAATATTCAACTACCTTAAAGAACTTGGAATCGAAGAGCTTTAAAACCGACACATTCGTAACTAGACGACTATCCTGAACTCGGTCGCCTTAACTACTGGCCGGACATGTTGATTTTCCCGGCGCATTTCCACAAAGCCGTAGTTCGACATGGTTTTGAGGGTGCGAGAAAGGTTTCCAGGTTTACGTCCAGTCATATGAGCAAGAGATGAGATCGAATTGGGCTGTGCGTCCTGGATGACTTTGAGTAGCGCCCTATTCTCATCGCTGAGTACTTCGGCTAGTGATCGCATTGAGGTAAACCAGATGCGCGGCTCTGTTGCTTTAGGCTTGTGCTCGCCTTTGGCGATAGCCAGCATCCGTTCTCGAATACGCTCCTGGGGCATGATGCCGATGACAAGTGATTTCATGATTGCCTTACCTCTTCTAGAACCCGATCAGCTTCTTTAAAAAAGTCCGAAAGTAGCTGATGCGCATCTTCAAATTCATAGGGCACACCTTTGTCGCTGGCGTGCCGGTGCCTGTGGTCGTAAGGTAGCCGCTTACCCGAGAACCGGCTTTTACCGGGAGGTTTAACTGCATGAGCGTTGTCATAGCCGAGAATTCTCTTGCCATAAGGCTCATGCAGCGTTAGCGAGTACCTTACGCCGTGAGGGATATCGGCTGTTGCCGGCACCTGCCATGCTTCGATCTTGATCCAGTATCCACCACCTTGATCAATGATCTGCTCATGGAGATCCAGCAGCGTTGAGATTCCCTCAACATGATGTCCCATCATATATCAACAGCTGATAAAAGTCATGCTGCGAATTGATGCGCTGACAAGAGTCTCATTTGGCTCGGCAACAGCAACACCCAGGGCTGCTGTAGAAATGAGTACGATCCAGACGAAGAGGTTTTTCATGACGATGCTCCTTATGTGTTAACCCTTGGTATCGGGCATGGAGTCATCGTATTCGCCGAGAGTCTCACCAGATGAGCCTCTCGAAATTTATTTACTGATTTTTTTCTGCCCGGATTTGGCCTAAACCCCGATATCTTCGTTCCAGAGCTCTGGCTTGGCTGCAATAAATCCTTGCATCAGTGCAATGCAGCTGGGGTCTTGCACCACCGCTACGCTAACACCACGTGTTCTTAGGAGGTCTTCTTCACCCATGAAGGTCTGGTTCTCACCGACCACTACCCTGGGAATGCCGTAGAGCAGTATTGCACCCGTGCACATGGGGCATGGCGACAAGGTAGTGTAGAGCACAGATTCTTTATAAACGCTGGCAGGTAAACGACCAGCGTTTTCCAGGGCGTCCATTTCGCCGTGCAGTATGGCGCTGCCTTTTTGTACGCGACGGTTATGGCCACGGCCGATGATCTTGCCGTTATGTACCAGCACCGAGCCAATAGGGATGCCGCCTTCGGCCAAGCCCTTTCGGGCTTCATCTATTGCAGCTTCTAGAAAGGCGTCCATGGCTGGCACGCTTGTTGATTCTCTGGTTTTACTTAGGCAGCTTAATGTAGTTACAGCCACCACCGCTATCGCGGGTTTCTACACACATCACCGCGTTACCACGGCAGGTGGCCACCCAGCCTTCATGTGCCGTCATCCAGCCACCTGCCTCATCCTCAATGGTGATGTCTTCGTTGGTGCAACTCAGATAAGGCGATGCAATGGTCTTCTGGTATTCGGTGGTGCCGCAGGCGGTGAGCAATGTTGCGGCAAGGATGGCGAGACAGGTGCGCATGGTGAGATCCGGTTGGTGAGATGTCATTCTAAATCAACCACCCCAAGTTAGTTGACTACAGCTTGTAGTCGACTGCCGCTAATTTGAAACCGTGACAATTCGTCATGGTTCGATAGGCGTACCTTAAAGCCTCTTAATTGCTCGCTGGTAGACGGCACTTCTTTCACGCTTACCAACAGCTACAACTGTTACGTAGATCACATCTTCGTCCACGCGATAGACAAGCCGATATCCCAACGACTGGATCTTGATCTTGTAACAGTCGGGCACACCGCTTAGGGCTGCTGACGGAACGCGTGGCTGTAGCAATCGCTCGGCCAGCTTCTTTAGAAACGGTTCTCGAATTGTTTTATCGAGCTTATTCCATTCAGCGAGCGCAAGTTCATGGAAACGAAGCTTATAAGTCGGCAAGGCTGACCTCGACAAACGGACCTTTCGCTCGTTCACGAATCAGTTTGGCGTCTTCTAAATCTTCCAGATAACTCATCAGGCGCTCATAGTGATCCGCCGGTAAAAGATAGGCTTCTGGACGATTGTGGTTGAGCACCGCAACCGGACTATCGTCGGCATCTTTGATAATCGAGGCGTAATTTCTCTTTAGCTCTGTAACACTAACGCTCATTGTTGCAAGTATGTTGTCCATTTACGCACCTCAAGGAGGTTAAATTTAGCGCTTAATTTAGCACTAAATAAAACATCTTACAAGCTAGGTGCCGCAGTACGTAACGTAGGGCGCTGCACTGGCATCCGGCATTTGGGCATAGATGCTGCTGGCCAACGTCGGGTCGTAAGGGTTTTGCAACGCAGCGACCAGTTGTTCGAAACGGGTGAAACTGCCCTTCTGTTCCGCAGCATCCAGTGCTTCTTGGACTAGATGGTTACGCGGGATGATGACGGGGTTGGCTTGCTGCATGAGCTGCCGTGCCTGCTCTAAACCACCGGGTTGCATATCGATCACGGCTTGCCAGCGGGAGTACCAGTCTGCGTAGCGCTCATCTGTGAGCGTACCGTTGGTGAGTTGCCAGAATGTGCCAGTGAAGTCGGCCGGGGCTTCCCACATGATCTCCAGCAGTTCACCCGCCAGACGCACGGCGTTTCTGTCGGGGTTGGTAATGCCCACCTTCTGGCTAAGCGCTGTGTGCCAGTAGTGCTGATATTGGCCGGGATATTCGCCAATGGCGTTTTGCGCCAGTTCCAGGGCGGTGGCTTCGTCTTCATTCAGAATGGGTAGCAGGGCTTCAGCCAGACGGCTCAGGTTCCACTGGGCGATTCTAGGCTGGTTGCCGTAGGCGTATCTGCCCTGCCGGTCTATGGAGCTGAATACGGTGGCTGGGTCGTATCGATCCATAAAGGCACAGGGGCCGTAGTCGATGGTTTCTCCTGCAATGCTCATGTTGTCGGTGTTCATGACCCCATGCACAAAACCTACTTGCATCCAGCGGGCAATAAGCGCGGCCTGCCGGTCGATAAAGGCTTTGAGGAATGCGAGATACGGATTGGCTTCGCGGCGTGCCAGCGGATAATGCCGGTCAATGGCGTAGTCGGCCAATGCCTTGAGTTCTTCAATGCCCTGGGTGGCGGCAAATTCAAAGGTGCCGACGCGGATGTGGCTGGCGGCGATCCGGGTGAGGATGGCACCGGGTTGAGCCGTTTCTCGATAGACCGGTTCACCGGTAGCAACAACGGCCAGGCTACGCGTGGTGGGGATACAGAGCCCGCGCATGGCTTCACTAATAAGATATTCGCGCAACATGGGGGCCAAGGCAGCACGCCCATCGCCACGACGGGCATAGGGTGTGGGGCCAGAGCCTTTGAGCTGTATGTCTACGAGTTGCCCATCAGGCGTTTGCAGTTCACCCAGCAGCAAGGCCCGGCCATCGCCCAATTGAGTGAAGTGACCAAATTGGTGCCCGGCATAAGCCTGGGCAATAGCCGACCCGCTCGCTGGAAATAGATTGCCAGCAAGAAGGTTAAGGTTGTTAGAGGTAGCTAGCGCAGCGGGGTCAAGGCCCAGGCTGAGCGCCAATGGCGCATTCAGTAGGGTGAGGACAGGTGCGCGTACAGGTTGAGGCGTTAAGTCTGTATAGAATGCGGCCGGTAAATCTTTGTAACTTTGAGTGAGACCGCACTCGTAGAGCCCTAACGCCATCGCCATAAGATTTAGTTGAGCGTTTGCTTGAGTTCGTAAACCACCGATTCGGACTCAACCATATCCATCAAATCTTCCATGAAGTCTTCTGAGACGGCATTGGTCCACGAGCCTTCGACGTCTGAGGTGATCATCGGCTCAAAGGTCAGATCCAGAAATTGATCCGGGGCGATTTTAAGCACACCAATGCCATCGGTGGTTTCAATAATCTGCCAGTCATCAGGCACAGTCATTTCAAGTTCGATGGTGACACTGAGCTTTTTAGCCATGGCAAAACCTCCAAAAGTAATGTTCGTCATCATAGGCTAACGGGTAACAATCGCAAGTCTCGAAATGACAAGGTCATAACAATAACTTGGTTAAATTTCGCTGTAGTAATTTACGGCTAAGGCTGTGTTAGGATTAAGGGTTTTCGTAGATCTACTTTTGCCCATCTTTCAAGAAACTCATGGCAACTTCCAAAACCGCAAAACCCGCCGCTAAGGCCACTAAACCGGCAACTGACGCAGTACAACCTACCGTCAAGACTACGCCTGCCAAGAACGTGAACAACGGTTCGTCTTCGTTCCAGCCTTACGTGTCTAAAAAGGGCGAGGAGTACATGAGCAAAGGGCAACTAGCCCACTTTGCCAACATTCTCGGTAGCCTTAAAAACGATCTGATGTCGGACATCGAGCGTACGGTGCACACCATGCAGGATGAGCAAACGGTGTTTGCCGACCCGAATGACCGCGCCAGCCAGGAAACGGATATGGCCCTGGAACTGCGCAATCGTGACCGCGAGCGCAAGCTGGTGAAGAAGATCGAAGAAACGCTCGATCGCATTAAGGCAGACGACTACGGTTTCTGCGACAAGTGCGGTATTGAGATTGGTATCCAGCGCCTGGAAGCCCGCCCGACCGCCACGCTGTGCATTGACTGCAAAACGCTGGAAGAACTGCGCGAGAAGCAAGTGGCTAAATAAGCCGCTCGTTGCGCCAAAGCAAAAGGCCAGTCGATTGACTGGCCTTTTTTGTTTCTGCAGGTCGGGCACACCGAGTAAATCCGGCTGCCCTTCCCTTTGATGCTTTAGGCGGCTGGTGGTGCTGCGTCCAGCAGTGCCTTCATCGACAGCTTGATACGACCGCGGTCATCGGTTTCCAGAACCTTAACGCGAACGACCTGGCCTTCTTGCAGATAGTCGCTGACTTTCTCGACACGCTCATTGGCGATTTGCGAAATGTGCAGCAGACCATCCTTACCTGGCAGTACGTTCACGATGGCACCGAAGTCCAGCAGCTTCAGTACGGTGCCTTCGTAGATGGCGCCAACTTCAGCTTCGGCAGTAATCGCCTGGATGCGGGCGCGAGCCAGCTCAGCGGCTTCACCACTGGTCGAGGCGATGGTAATCGTACCGTCGTCCTGGATGTCGATGGTGGTACCGGTTTCTTCGGTCAGCGCACGAATCACAGCGCCACCCTTACCGATCACGTCACGGATCTTCTCGGGGTTGATCTTCATGGTGTACAGACGCGGTGCGAAGGTCGATACTTCGGTACGGGCTTCGCCCATGGCACCCTTCATCAGGCCAAGGATATGCAGACGGGCTTCACGGGCCTGGGCCAGTGCCACCTGCATGATTTCCTTGGTAATGCCCTGAATCTTGATGTCCATCTGCAGCGCGGTGATACCTTTTTCAGTACCGGCCACCTTGAAGTCCATATCGCCGAGGTGATCTTCGTCACCCAGAATGTCGGTCAGCACAGCAAAACGGCCACCGTCCTTAATCAGACCCATGGCGATACCCGCCACGTGATCCTTCAGCGGCACACCGGCGTCCATCATGGCCAGACAGCCGCCACAGACGGAGGCCATCGACGACGAACCGTTCGATTCGGTGATTTCCGAAACCACGCGCATGGTGTAGCTGAAGTCTTCCGGCGACGGCAGCACCGGCACCAGTGCGCGCTTGGCCAGACGACCATGACCGAGTTCACGGCGCTTGGTACCACCCATACGACCGCATTCGCCAGTGGCGTACGGAGGCATGTTGTAATGGAACAGGAAGCGATCTTTGTACTCGCCCATCAGCGCGTCAATGGTCTGCTCATCACGCCCCGTGCCCAGCGTGGCAACGACCAGCGCCTGCGTTTCACCGCGGGTAAACAGGGCCGAGCCGTGGGTGCGCGGCAGTACGCCGTTACGGATTTCGATCGGACGCACGGTGCGGGTGTCGCGACCATCGATACGCGGTTCGCCCGCCAGGATGCGGCCACGAACAATACCGGCTTCCAGATCAAACAGGATGTTGCCAATGGTATTGGCATCCACCGGCGTGCCGTTGGCGTTTTCGCCGATAGCGAATTGCGCTTCGGTATCCGAGTAAACACTCTTCAACAATTGGCTACGGACTTGCTTACTGGTCTCACCATAAGCGGCTTCAACACGCGGCTTGGCAAAGTCAGTGACCATGGCGATCAGCGCTTCGTCTTTAGCGGCAGGCGCCCAATCCCATTCCGGCTTGCCGGCGGCCTCAACCAGGCGGTTGATCATCTGGATCACGGCTTGTTGCTGGTCATGACCGAACACCACGCCGCCCAGCATGATTTCTTCCGACAGCATTTGTGCTTCGGATTCCACCATCAGCACAGCGGCTTCGGTACCCGAAACGATCAGGTCCATTTGTGAAGTCTTGACCTGCGATACGGATGGGTTAAGAACGTACTGACCATCAATGTAACCGACGCGGGCAGCACCGACCGGGCCGTTGAATGGAATGCCGGACAGCGCCAGCGCAGCCGACGCACCGATCAGTGCAGGAATATCGGGGTCCACTTCCGGGTTGATCGACATCACGGTGGCAACGATTTGAACTTCGTTGTAGAAGCCTTCAGGGAATAGCGGACGCAGCGGACGGTCGATCAAACGCGAGGTCAGCGTTTCTTTTTCTGAAGGACGGCCTTCACGCTTGAAGAAGCCACCCGGGATCTTGCCGGCAGCGTAAGTCTTTTCAACATAATCAACCGTCAGCGGGAAAAAGTCCTGGCCCGGCTTGGCCTTCTTGGCGCCAACGACGGTTACCAAAACCACGGTGTCATCATAAGTGACCATGACCGAACCACTGGCTTGACGGGCTACATTGCCAGTTTCCAGGGTCAGGGTGTGTGCACCGTATTGAATACTTTCACGTGCAATTTCAAACATACTCATATTTCTCTTCCTCTCAACAACAACACGACATTAACGACAACAATAAAAAACGGGCGCTCTCGTTTGAGAACGCCCGTGGAGATCAAACGATCAGCACGTAATTACTTACGCAGGCCAAGGCGTTCGATCAGCGTGCGGTAGCTATCCAGATTGGTGTTCTTCAGATAGTCCAGCAGCTTACGGCGACGGCTCACCATACGCAGCAGACCGCGGCGCGAGTGGTGATCCTTCTTATGTTCTTTGAAGTGGCCAGTCAATTCGTTGATACGGGCAGTCAGCAGTGCGACCTGAACTTCCGAAGAACCGGTGTCGCCTTGAGCGCGTTGGTAATCAGCAACGATGGCAGCCTTGCCTTGAGCATTTAGCGTCATGTCAAACTTTCCTTTATGTGACGAATGCGCCCCAGTTTGAGAGAGCTACATTCAGGTTACCCCGAGGGGCTTAAAACCGCTTCCGGAAACCCGGTTGCGAACAATTTAAAATTATATCAAGAATTTGATGATGACACCAAACGAACCGGCTGAATTTTCTGGTCTTTTCCATCCCCCTGCACCTGCCCGACACCCAACAACCGATCTGCCAGATAGATACGCACAGAAGATTCGGCTTTGCAGCTTTGCCCAGACTCCGGCTTAAAAGCATTTCCGTGACGACACAGAATCGCCTGTTGATCAGAGATATCCAATCGTGGCAGATTCTGCACCAAAAAATCGGCCGGTTGCAGAAGGCCAGCCCGGATAAACGCCAGATCAGACGACTGCTTACCTTCAACAGTGAATTGCGTCACCCCGGTGACGAGTTGTCCAAGTGTCATGCAGCCGGTCAGCGTTATCTCGCCCACTTGTGTACGGCGCAAGGCCACGAGATGTGCAAGGCTACCCACAGCAACGGCAATGTCTTCGGCCAGCGTACGGATATACGTACCTTTACTGCAACGCACCGACAGATTGGCGGTGTGCACCCTACCCGCTTCATTGGTTTGAATGTCGGACCATGCCAGTTCTTGCAGATGGACTTTGCGCGGTTTGCGCTCGACTTCAATGCCGGCGCGCGCCAGTTTGTAGAGCGGCTGGCCATCGCGTTTGAGCGCGGAATACATTGGCGGAATTTGCTCGGAGTCACCGGTAAATTGCGCCAGGATGTTTTGCAGCTGATCTAGCGTAGGCAGTTGATCTGTTGCTTCGGTAACGGTGCCGGTCAGATCGCCGGTATCGGTACACTGACCGAAAAGCACTGTCGCCAGATAGGTTTTGTCGGCATTAAGCAGATCCGCTGAAAACTTGGTAGCTTCACCCAGACACAGGGGCAATACGCCGGTAGCAAAAGGATCCAGCGTGCCAGTATGACCACCCTTGCAGGCAGCAAATAAACGGCGAACTGCTTGCAACGCTTGATTAGAGGTCAGTCCAACCGGCTTATCCAGTAACACAACCCCGTCTAGATTCCGCCACTTATCTGGCCGTGGAATAACGGGTAAGTCCTGCAACGGCAAATTAGTCCTTGGCTGGCAGATCTTCGTCGGCGTCATCTGCGGTTCGTGCAACGGCGGAGTCGATCAACGATGACAGGCTCACACCACGCTCCACCGAGGCGTCGTACTCAAAGTGCAATTCAGGCACGGTCCGCAGCAACAATTGACGCGAGAGTTCGTGACGCAAAAAACCGGCGGCGCGTTGCAGGCCTTTAGCCAGCGCTTCGCGCTCTGCCTCACCCACCAGTGCCGTATAGAAAATCTTGGCGTGGGCATAGTCCGGCGTCACTTCAACCGCAGTCAGCGACACCTGCTGAACGCGGGGGTCTCTGATTTCTGCACGAATCAGCTCAGACAGATCGCGGCGGATTTGCTCCGCCACGCGATCCGTCCGGGCAAACCCGCGTTGTGAACCCCGCTTCATACTTACAGCGTCCGTGCGACTTCGAGGATTTCAAAGGCTTCCAGCTTGTCGCCAACCTGGATGTCGTTGAAGTTCTTGACCGACAGACCACACTCGAAGCCTTCGCGAACGTCTTTGACATCGTCCTTGAAGCGGCGCAGAGAGTCCAACTCGCCATCATGCACAACGATGTTGTCACGCAGAACACGGACACGACATTGACGCTTGATAACACCTTCGAGCACCATACAACCGGCAACCGCACCGATTTTCGGCACACGGAAGATCTCGCGGATTTCAACCAGACCCAGCGTTTGTTCTTTGCGTTCCGGCGACAGCATGCCCGACAGCGCCGCCTTCACTTCGTCCACCGCGTCATAGATCACGTTGTAGTAACGGATATCAACGTCGAGGCCTTCGGCGATCTTGCGCGTATTGGCATCAGCGCGAACGTTAAAGCCAACGATAACCGCCTTCGATGCCGACGCCAGATTGACGTCGCTTTCGGTAATGCCACCCACAGCAGCGTGGATCACATTGACGCGAACTTCTTCGGTAGACAGCTTCTGCAGCGATTGCACCAGCGCTTCTTGCGAACCCTGGACATCGGCCTTAACGATCAGTGGCAGCGTTTTAACTTCGCCCTCGCCCATCTGTTCCATCAGCGTTTCCATCTTATGGGCTTGCTGACGTGCCAGTTTCACTTCACGGAACTTACCTTGACGGAACAGCGCAATTTCACGGGCTTTACGCTCGTCAACCATCACCATGGCATCTTCACCGGCGCCTGGCACATCCGACAGCCCCAGAATTTCTACCGGGATCGATGGGCCGGCCGAATCAATCGGCTTACCGTTTTCATCCAGCATGGCGCGTACGCGGCCAAAGACCGAACCGGCGAGCAGCACATCACCCTTGTTCAGGGTGCCCTGCTGCACCAGAACCGTAGCCACTACGCCACGCCCCTTGTCTAGACGCGCTTCAATGACCAGACCTTTGGCAGGGCTTTCGACCGGTGCCTTGAGTTCCAGCACTTCGGCCTGCAAGAGTACTTGCTCCAGCAGATCGTCAATGCCCTGGCCCGTTTTGGCAGAAACCGGCACAAACGGCGAATCACCGCCGTACTCTTCCGGCACGACTTCTTCAGCGACCAGCTCTTGTTTAATACGCTCGGCGTTGGCTTCCGGCTTATCCATCTTATTGATGGCAACAACAATCGGCACACCCGCTGCTTTAGCGTGATTAATGGCTTCGCGCGTTTGCGGCATAACACCGTCATCCGCAGCCACCACCAGAATAACAATATCCGTTGCCTTGGCACCACGTGCACGCATCGCCGTAAAGGCTTCGTGACCTGGGGTATCAAGGAAGGTAATCATGCCACGTTCGGTTTCGACGTGATACGCACCAATGTGCTGCGTAATGCCACCCGCTTCGCCACTGGCCACACGGCTACGACGAATGTAGTCGAGCAGCGATGTCTTACCATGGTCAACGTGACCCATAACGGTCACGACCGGTGCACGCGGTTTGGCTTCTACGTCAACGTGTTCGGCAACGTCCGCCAGGAAGGCATCGGGATCATCCAGCTTGGCAGCAACCGCTTTGTGACCCATTTCTTCGATCACAATCATGGCGGTTTCTTGGTCAAGCACCTGATTGATGGTGACCATGGAGCCCATTTTCATGAGCGCTTTGATCACTTCATTGGCTTTAACGGCCATCTTGTGCGCCAGGTCAGCGACAGAAATGGTTTCGGGCACATGGACTTCACGAACAATCGGCTCGGTCGGTGCATTGAAGGAGTGCGCTTCATCAGCGTTTGACTGATGACGCTTATCGCCCTTCTTGCCGCCCATTTTCCAGGCGTTACCACCACGGCCAGGCGCATTGCCCTTTTGATCACGGCCAGCACCACCGCTCTTACCACGACGACCATCACGATCATCGCGGTCTTTGGCTGGCGCTTCACGACGTTCTTCCGGTGCCGTTTGCGCCGCGGTCGTCGCAGCTTTACGCGTTTCTTCGGCAACCTTGAGCGCAGCCTGCTTTGCGGCGGCTTCTTCACGGAGACGAATCAGTTCTTTTTCGCGGTTTTCACGATCAATACGATCTTGTTCTTGACGCGCACGCAACTGCGCATAACGGTCTTCTTCCGCTTTACGAACAGCCAGTTCCTTTTCATCAAGGAATGAGGCTTTCTTCATGCGAGTCGTTTTAACCTTAGGCTTCTCTTCAGTCGGCGCAGCCGACGTCGCTTCAACCACAGGCGCTACCGTTTCAACAACAACGGGCTCCGGTACTGGCTCAGGCTCTGGAGCAACCTCAACCACGGGGGCTACTTCAACAACCGTTTCGACAACGGGTTCTGGCACGATTTCCACCACGGGTGGTGCAACTTCCACCACTGGCTCCGGCACAACGACAGGTGCCTCGACGGGCACAACAGGCGTTTCAACCGCTTCCGGTGTATCGCGCTTAACAAGCACACGCTTTTTACGGACTTCAACCTGAACGGTACGTGTTTTGCCCGTAGAATCCTGCGCCTTGATGGCCGACGTTGACTTGCGTGTCAACGTGATGCGGTTAGAAGCAGCCTGACCCTCACCATGAGAGGCACGCAAAAAATCCAGAAGGCTATTCTTGTCTGAAGCGCTCAAGGTATCGGTCGTTGTCGATTTTTTGACACCCGCCTTATTGAGTTGCTCGAGCAATACTTCTGCAGGCATTTTGAGTTCGCTGGCGAACTCGAGGACAGTATTTTTTTCCATGAGTTCTCCGATTAGTTAGACGCTGCATCATCAGCAAACCAGTGTGCACGGGCTTCTGTAATGAGGGCAACAGCTGCGGCCTGAGTCATGCCGGTGTATTCCACCAGTTCGTCAGTGGCCAGATCAGCAAGGTCATCTCGTGTCTTCACACCGGCTTCGGCCAGTTTGACGGCAATCGCTTTTTCCATACCCGGCAGGCTCAGCAAATCTTCTGCAACATCTTCCAACTTTTCTTCGGTCGCAATCGCTTCGGTGAGCAACGCATTACGGGCACGGGTGCGTAGTTCGTTAATCAGTTCTTCTTCAAGGCCTTCAATTTCCATCATTTCCGTCAGCGGCACATAGGCCACTTCTTCCAACGTGGAAAAGCCTTCGCTAATCAGCAGATCAGCCAGTGTTTCATCAATGTCGAGCTTTTCAATAAACAGCAGGCGCGTCGTGGCAGTTTCTGCCTCGTTCTTACGCTGCGATTCTTCTGGGGTCATCAGATTGATCGTCCAGCCGGTGAGTTCCGATGCCAGACGCACGTTCTGACCACCACGGCCAATCGCGATGGCCAGATTGGCATCATCCACCACCACATCCATGGCATGACGCTCTTCGTCAACGACGATCGAGGTCACTTCTGCCGGAGCCAGTGCATTGATCACAAACTGAGCCGGATCTTCGGACCAGATAATGATGTCGACGTTTTCGCCGCCGAGTTCATTGCGTACTGCCGTCACGCGCATACCGCGCAGGCCAACACAGGTACCAATCGGATCGATACGGGCATCTTTGCTCAGCACAGCAATCTTGGCGCGCATGCCAGGGTCACGGGCTGCCGCCTTGATTTCCATCAGGCCATCTTCGATTTCCGGCACTTCCAGTTCGAACAGGCGGCTGATGAATTCTGGGGCCGTCCGTGACAGAACAATTTGTGGGCCACGTGCAGCGCGATCAACGCGCAGCAGGAAGGCCTTGACGCGGTCACCCGGGCGCAGATTTTCACGCTGAATCATCTGATCGCGTGGCAGGACAGCTTCAATCTTGCCCACTTCAACGATGGCGTTGCCACGTTCCATGCGCTTGATCGTGCCGGTCACCAGGTGTTCGCCACGTTCCAGGAAGTTCTGAAGGAGTGCTTCACGCTCAGCGTCGCGGATCTTTTGCAGAATAACCTGTTTGGCAGCCTGTGCGCCAATACGACCAAAATCGATAGGTTCCAGCTCTTCTTCAATGGAATCGCCTACTTCGATATCGGCGTGCTGTTCGCGGGCTTCACTGATTGGCAATTGCGCGTCTTCGTTTTCGAGATCCGCATCCTCAACGATTTCCCAGCGACGGAACGATTCGTAATCACCGGATTCGCGATCAATAACGACACGAATATCGGCTTCGAGGTTCATCTTCTTGCGAGTAGCCTGTGCCAGTGCGAGCTCAAGAGATGCAAAGACGATTTCCTTGCTGACGTTCTTTTCTCGGGCCAGCGCATCGACTAGCAATAGAATTTCACGAGTCATGTGGGTGTCCTTTCCTCTAGGGCGCTCAAAATTTGGGAACAAGGCGAGCCTTGTCGATGTTCGATAATGGAAATTGGATGGTGTTCTCGCCAAGTTCAAGCTGAACCTGGTCACCTGCCAATCCAATCAGCGTGCCATTAAATTGGCGACGCTCGCCAATCGGCATGCGCAGCTTGACTTGCACTTGCGAACCGGCAAAACGAGTGAAATCGGCTGGCTTTACCAACGGGCGGTCTAGCCCGGGCGATGACACTTCCAGACGATCGTAATCAATGTTGTCTACCTGAAATACGTGTGTCAGCTGGTTGCTGACCGTAGCGCAATCTTCCACATCAACACCGCGCGGCTTTTCCGGGGCGTCAATAAACACCCGAACCAGTCGGTTACGTGGCGACAGCTCTACCATGACGAACTCGTAGCCCAATCCGGTGACCGTCGATTCAATTAGTTCCTGCAGACTCATGTGTAATAAACAGAAAACACAAATAAAAAATGGGCACAAAGCCCATCACGCCAAAAACTGGCTGTGCCACCCGATCTGAATGATCAGATGGCACGGGAATTTCACAACTTTCCGATTATAAAGGTTTTTTTGCCGCAGGTCGAGGGCTACTCCGCTTTGGCGCCGCGCCTTTACCCTGTGATCGCGCCTGAGCACGGCCGCGGGGTGCCGGACGGCCTCCGGGACGCGCACCAAGGACCTTCTGGCCGACATTGCGTGAAGGACCTTCGGCATCGGCGCCCAGCGATTTGACCAGCTTTTCCACGTCGGCATCTTCCACCAACAGGGACTGACCCCGCTTCAGGCGCGGTGGCAGCAGGAACGGGCCATAACGGACCCGAATCAAACGGCTGACCTTACGGCCGACCGCTTCGAACAGACGGCGAACTTCGCGATTACGACCTTCGGTAATGGTGACGCGATACCACTGGTTGGCACCTTCGCCACCGGCATCTTCAATGCTTTTCAGTGCGGCCGGGCCATCTTCCAGCTCGACGCCCTTCTTGAGTTGGTCTTTAGCTTCGTCATCCATCGGACCCAGCACGCGAACCGCATATTCGCGAATCATTTCATGACGCGGGTGCATCAAGGCATTGGCCAAAGCACCCGAGGTCGTAAACAGCAGCAGACCACTGGTGTTGAAGTCCAGACGGCCGACGGCGATCCACTTACCACCCCGTACACGTGGCAGGTTGGTAAAAACGTTCGGACGACCTGCCGGGTCGCTACGGGAAACGATCTCCCCTTCCGGCTTGTGATAGAGCAAAACCTGCGGCGCCCGTGTGGCGCCATGCAGATTAACCAATCGACCATTCACTTTGACTCGGTCGCCCGGCAGAACACGTTGACCCAGCACAGCCGGTTCGCCATTCACCTGAACACGGCCGGCGGCGATCCATTCTTCCATCTCACGACGACCACCCAAGCCACATTGGGCAAGCAGCTTTTGCAAGCGTTCACCGGCATTGGCCGACGCCTTGCGCAATGGCGCGCCTGAGACTTCGTCTTCAAAAGACGCATCGAGATCTGCGTCAAGAAACTCTGGCTCATCGCGCTCTAGCGCGGACACGACCGGTTTAGAGCGACGCGCGGCCGCCGGACGAGTTGTGGGCTTACGCGGTGCTGCGGGTTTACGTGGTGCGGGCATTAGTTATTCAACTCCGGGCATCCCTTCAAGGGCACCCTGCATGGTTTCAAGCGGTGGCAGTTCAGTCAGGCTACGCAAGCCCAGATCATCCAGGAACTGACGGGTGGTGGCATACAGCGCCGGTCTACCCGGTGTTTCACGATTACCTACGGTATCAATCCAGCCACGTTCTTCTAGCGTACGGATGACCTGAGTGGCAACGGTAACGCCACGGATGTCTTCGATATCGCCACGGGTAACGGGTTGACGGTAGGCAATAATTGCCAGGGTTTCCATCACGGCACGTGAGTAACGCGGTGGTTTTTCAGGATTCAGTCGATCGAGGTGCGGCTGGATCTTGGCATGCGTGCGGAATCGCCAGCCATCAGCCAGCTCCAACAGTTCGCAACCACGGTTCTGCCAACGCTCCTGCAAATGACCCAGCGCTTGCAGAATTTCATCGGCCGCTACGGTGTCATCAAACAGGCGGCGCAAGTGCACCATATCCAGCGGTGCTGTCGATGCCAGCAAAGCGGCTTCAACGATACAGGCCAGATCAGCCACATCAATCACGGGACCCAGGGTAACCACACCCTCGGTCAATTCAACCAGCTCGGTCAAGGAACGCTGTTCTTCAGACATCCTCACCCTCCTCCGTTCCATCAAATGCCTCAGGCACCTCGAACATCGATTGTTCAGGCACGTCCGTCGGCAAACGCACATAGATCGGCGCGAAAGCAGCCGTCTGCGTCATTTCAAGCAAGTGTTCCTTACACAGTTCGAGTAAGGCAATAAAGTTCACCACAACGACGGGCACGCCACCGGTGGGGTCAAACAGTTCCGCAAACTCTGTGTAACCTTCTTTGTGACGCAAGGTGCGCAGTATTAATCCCATGTGCTCACGCACCGACAACTCTTCGCGCGCAATTTTGTGATGCGTGTGCAACTTGGCCTGACGCACTACAGACAGCCAGGCGGTATGCAGATCTTCAGCCGATACGTCCGGGTGACGCACAACGGCTTCTTTATCCACCCAGACATTCAACCACTGGAAATCAATTTCTGCTTTAGGTAGCGCATCAATTTCACGCGCCGCCAGTTTCATCTGCTCGTATTCAATCAGACGACGCACCAGCTCAGCGCGCGGATCTTCGGTTTCTTCTTCGAAGTCGGCCTTCGGGCGCGGCAACAGCATGCGAGACTTAATCTCGATCAACATGGCTGCCATGACCAAATATTCCGCCGCCAGCTCAAGGTTCTCCGAGCGCATGGCCTCGACATATTCGAGGTACTGTTTGGTTAAGGTCGCCATCGGAATATCGAGGATGTCGACGTTAGCCTTGCGAATCAGGTAGAGCAGTAAATCAAGCGGGCCTTCAAAGGCATCCAGCATCACCGACAGTGCATCTGGCGGGATGTACAGATCCTGTGGCATATCCACAATCGGCTGCCCATAGAGCATGACGCGGGTTTCACCGTTTTCAACGGTAACTTGAATCGCCTGCTCAAACGCAACGGCTTCCGGTAACGCCGAAACCACCTGGTTTTCAGGTGGCTGACTCGACGCGTCCGGGAGGTGATCGTGGGTGGTCATCAATTAACCCGTCAGCCCCATCACCGCGCGGACACGGGCCATGGTTTCGTCGGCTAGGGCACGCGCACGTTGCGCACCATCACGCAAAATACGATCAATCTTTTCCGGGTCGGCAGCCAGTTCGGCGGCGCGTGCACGCATCGGGGCAAGCACCACATTAATGCCTTCGGCGACAGCGTTCTTACAGTCGATACAACCGATACCTGCGGAGGTACAGCCTTCTGTGACCCACTGCTTTTTGGCATCGTCGCTATAGACTTCATGTAGCTGCCAGACCGGACAGTTTTTGGGGTTACCAGCATCGGTACGACGGATACGTGCCGGATCCGTCGGCATGGCCTTGAGTTTTTTAGCCACATCCTCCGGTGTTTCACGCAGGCTGATGGTGTTGTTGTAGGACTTGGACATTTTCTGCCCATCCAGGCCCGGCATTTTGGAGGCTTTGGTGAGCAACGCAGCCGGTTCCACTAGAATCGATTTGCCGGAGCCGACTAACCAACCCCATAGTGACTCTTTGTCCGCTGTGCTCAGAACTTCTGCCCCCGCCAAGAAGGCTTCTGCCTGTCCCAGCACTTCATAATCACCCTCTTGTTGATAACGCTGACGAAGCTCCTTGTAGGGCTTGGCGGTCGCCCCCAACTTTTTGAGGGCGGCGATCACTTCCTGCTCAAATTCAGGCGTGCGGCCGTATAAATGATTGAAACGACGGGCGACTTCACGTGTCAGCTCAATATGCGGTACCTGATCCTCACCAACCGGCACATGCTTGGCATCGTAAACCAGGATATCGGCCGACTGCAGTAGCGGATAGCCCAAGAAGCCGTAGGTCGACAGATCCTTGTGCGAGAGCTTTTCCTGCTGATCCTTGTAGGTCGGCACACGTTCCAGCCAACCGAGCGGCGTCATCATGGAAAGCAGCAGATGTAATTCGGCGTGTTGCAGCACTTGTGACTGCTGGAAAATGATGGCCTTTTCCGGATCCAGCCCTGCGGCCAGCCAATCAATGACCATATCGCGACCGGCCTGCGCAATGTTCTGTGGCGCATCATATTGGGTCGTTAGTGCATGCCAGTCCGCTACGAAGAAAAGACATTCGTAGTTATCCTGCAGGCGCACCCAGTTCTCAATCACGCCATGATAATGACCCAGGTGCAGGCTGCCCGTAGGGCGCATGCCAGAAAGAACGCGTTCAGCTGACATCAGAGACTCAGAGGAAAAAAATCGTGGAAATCAGCCGCCCAGCTAACTGAATCAACGGCAGGATAATGATACTGAGCAGGCCCGTTACCAAAAGCAGCAACAGAATCGGCAAGCCATAAGGCTCACTTCGGCCATAGCTTTGAGCGGCCGATGGCGGTAACAAACTAAATAAAACACGACCGCCATCCAGCGGCAGAATCGGCACCAGATTGATCGCCATCAGCATGAGGTTGATCGACACGCCAATACGTGCCATTTCTTCTAGTGGCACACTGAAATAATTATTCGTTGATAAACCCAACTTGAGCAACAGCGCCCAGCCAAAAGCCATCAACAAATTTGACCCCGGACCCGCCAGAGCCACCCAGCGCATATCCGTACGCGGATGACGCAATCGACTGTAATCTACCGGCACGGGCTTGGCCCAGCCAAACAGGATGCCACCAAACAACAGAGTGGCGGCAGGCACCAGAATCGTGCCGACCAAATCAATATGACGAATCGGATTAAGGCTGATACGCCCCAACTGCCAGGCTGTCGGATCACCGAAATAGCGCGCCACGTAACCATGCGCTGCTTCATGCAGCGTAATGGCAAAAATCATGGGGAGGGCCGCAATGGCCAGAAGAGCGATATCAATATTCATGGGGTTTCCGTTCAGCCTGCGATTCTAACAGAGCCCCAACGGTGCCAGAGGTCCATGACCGACCCGCATCACTGTCGGTGGCATTTCGCATAGATCAATCACCGTGGTCGGCTCGGTACCGCACCAGCCACCCTCCACCACCAGATCCAGCTTGCCTTCCAGGCGTTCCTTGATCGACCAGCCATCACTGAGCGGCTCTTCGTCACCGGGCAGCGTTAAGGTGGTGGTGAGCAAGGGTTCACCCAGAACTTCCAGCACGCCCTGCATGATCCGGTTGTCCGGAATACGCAGCCCCAGGGTTTTACGTTTGGGGTGCAGAATGCGGCGCGGCAGTTCCTTGGTACCTTCCAGAACAAAGGTATAGGCACCCGGCGTGGCCAGTTTGAGCAAGCGATACTGGCTGTTATCAACGCGGGCGTACTGCCCAATGTCAGACAGATCCCGACACATCAGGGTCATGAGGTGATGATCATCGATGCCTCGGATTTTACGGATCTTGTCGAGGGCAGCGGCATCACCGAGATGGCAGGCTAGTGAATAACAGGAGTCTGTGGGCAACGCGACCACTGCACCATCACGGAGCATCTGGGCCGTCTGATCCAGCAATCGCTTCTGCGGTGTCTCGGGATGTATATTAAAGTATTGCGTCATAAATCAATTCTAGTTAATTGTTTTTCCAGGATTCCCAAACGGGAACAACACCATCAGGAAGCGGTAGAGTGCGTCCCAGATCGACATAACTTTCATCCGGACCATGGAAGTCCGAACCCTGCGACCCCATGAAAGCGTAGTGACGCGCCTGGCGACCAAAGTGAGCGATCTGCTCGGGCGTATGGCTACCGGAGGCCACTTCAATGGCCTCGCCACCCAGATCACGAAATGCTTCAAAAAGCTTGCCTAATGCTTTGTTAGACATACGGTATCTACCCGGGTGCGCGATTACGGCGACGCCGCCCGCAGCACGAATCCAGCCGAGGGCTTTTTCCAGGCTGGGCCAAGGATGCTCCACATAACCGGGTTTGCCCGGCGTGAGAAAGCGGTCAAACACCTGTTTGACCTCACGGCACGCGCCCATCTCCACCAGCGCTCTTGCAAAATGCGCCCGCGACACCAGCTCCGGGTTACCCACGTAAGCCATGGTTTTTTCAAGAATGCCGACAAAGCCGACTTTTTCGAGTTCGGCCGCAATGCGCTCTGCCCGGTTGGCGCGCCCTTCCCTGATTTCATCCAGGCCCTGAACCAGCGTGGGATCAACAGGATTGATCTGCAAACCGACGATATGGACCGATTGACCGTTCCATTCCACCGAAATTTCGGTACCCGGAATCAGCTCAATCCCCAGCTTTGCAGCTTCGGCCGTTGCCTCCGTGATGCCGGATAGGCCATCGTGGTCGGTCAACGCCAGTGACGTCACCCCATTGGCGTGCGCACGCGCCACCACGGCGGCAGGTGGCAACATGCCATCGGAGGCCGTCGAGTGGCAATGCAGGTCGTAACGGGGTGATTGAGTCATTGTGGCTTTATGTGTTTGAAGGATCAGCATAAAATGCTGCACCGCCCATTTTACTGGAATAAGGCCTCAGCATGAGCTGCTATCAACTGGAAGACCGGATACCGCAAATCAATCCCACCGCCTGGATTGCGCCAACCGCTGTGCTTATTGGCAGCGTTCAGTGCGCCGAAGACGCTTCGGTCTGGTGGAACGCAGTGCTGCGCGGCGATAACGAACCCATCGTGATCGGCCCTCGCAGCAACGTACAGGATGGCTGTGTGTTTCACACCGACCCCGGTGCGCCTCTGATCCTCGAAGCGGATGTCACAATCGGCCACAAAGTCATGCTGCACGGCTGCCACATCGGCAAGGGCAGCTTAATTGGTATAGGCACAACGATTCTGAATCATGCTGTAATTGGTGAACACAGCCTGGTTGGCGCGGGTACGCTGATTCCGGAACGCAAAGTGTACCCGCCCCGCTCGCTCATCATGGGTACGCCCGGCAAAGTTGTTCGCGAACTGACCGATGAAGAGGCCGCCAAGCTGATCAATAGTG
>JACCEC011680409.1_pt1 | contig 20909 bp, 27 predicted proteins | sample 7450121 | NCBI WGS metagenome assembly JACCEC01 (sample SAMN15323455, study PRJNA562643) | freshwater metagenome | isolation source: river surface water | place: USA:Blue River Watershed | collected 2017-08-18 | reverse complement strand
TCAGATGCAGTTAAACATATCTTCACTAGTAACCTGCTTAGGCAAACTGCTCTTGACAGTCTGCAAGGTCGCGGCCCAAGTCAAATCTTTACTCCGGTCGTAAGCCTGCCTGAACTAGAAGCGTTAGTCTATAACTGGACATTCTTTGAAACTAATATTCACAGTCGTAGTTACAGTCATATTATTCGCAACATTTATAATGTACCAAAGGATGTTTTCAATACTATCCATGATACACAACAAATTGTTGATATGGCAAGTAGTGTTGGCAATTACTACGAATCACTGCATCAAATTAATTGTCGCAAAGAGTCTGGGGCTGAAGTAAGTGAAGAAGAGCATATCAAAGCAATCTATCTAGCCTTACATGCTAGCTACGCCTTAGAAGCATTCCGCTTCATGGTATCATTTGCTACAAGTCTAGCAATGGTAGAGAACAAAATCTTTATCGGCAATGGCAACATTATCAGTTTGATTCTACAAGACGAATTACTACACAAGGGCTGGACAGCCTATTTGATTAATCAAGTAGTTAAAGAAGATCCTCGCTTTGCTCGCATTGCACAACAATGCCAAGAGGAAGTTTTACAAATCTATCGAGATGTTATTGCAGAAGAAAAAGGTTGGGCAGACTATTTGTTCATGAAAGGCCCTGTTATCGGTCTTAACGCTAACATTCTAAAAGACTTTGTAGACTATACAGCAGTAGGCGCACTAAAGGACATTGGTATCAAGTATTGGAACCCTGCTCCTAAGTCAACTCCTATTCCTTGGTTTAACAAGCATAGCGATACAAGTAAGAAACAAACAGCATTACAAGAAAACGAGTCAACTAATTATGTCATCGGTGTTATGAGTGACGCAATTAACTATGACGAATTACCATCAATTTAAGGAAACAAAATGAAAGCAGTAGTATGGAGTAAGTACCATTGTCCATTTTGCGATCAGGCTAAGGCCCTGTTAAAGCAAAAAGGAATTGAATTTGAAGAAAAGAAAATCGGCGACGGTTATACAAAAGAGGAACTTCTTGAAGCAGTTCCGAATGCCCGAACAGTTCCTCAAATCTTTATCGACGGAACACTCATTGGCGGATTCACAGAACTTAAACAACATTTACAAGGATAATATATGTTAATTGATAAAGGCGTAACAGTAGGCGAAGTTATTACATTAAAACTAACTTCAGGCGAAGAGATTGTTGCTAAACTTGTAGAAGAGACTGACACTTATTACAAACTAAGCAGACCAATGGTTATCGGTATGGGACAACAAGGCCCAGGTTTAATGCCATACTTGTTTACAGTCCATCCAGACAAGGATGTTAGACTACTAAAGCAAACAGTGACAGTAGCAGAAGCAACTGACAAGACATTTGCAGATCAATTTATCCAGTCAACTACTGGTATTAAATTAGTATAATGCCTGGCATAGCAAGAGAAGGTGACCCTACTACAACCGGACACGGTTGTGATACTACTTCTACAGTAGTAGGGCCATCTACTGATGTGTTTGTTAACGGCATTGGTGTAGAGCGACAAGGTGATCCAGTTGCTCCTCACACTATTCTATCCGGATTGATTTGTGTTCCGCACGAAGCAGTTATTAATGCAGGATCTGGTTCTGTATTTGTTAACGGTAAACCAATTGCTAGAGTCGGTGACTCTACTGATGGCGGTTCGATCCAGTCTGGGTCTACTGATGTATCCGCCGGCTAACCGTTTCAGTTGACACCGTTGAAAATTAGTGTTATTATTGTAGTATGAAAAAAATCATACTCACAGACGCAGACGGTGTACTACTAGATTGGGAATGGGCATTCTCAGTTTGGATGCGTGAAAAAGGCTACACAATGACCGAAAATGCCAAGCAAAGTTATTACTTGCACGAGCATTATCAGGAACTAGAACAAAAGGATGCCAAAAAGATTGTTAAGCAATTTAACGAATCTGCCGCAATTGGCTTCTTACCAGCACTTCGTGATTCTACTTATTATGTTAAGAGATTACATGAAGAACACGGATACCAATTCCGTGTAATCACAAGCCTAAGTAAAAACAGAGACGCCCAACGGCTACGCGATATGAATTTGCGTAAGATTTTTGGCGATGCTATTGAAGAAGTTATCTGTTTGGACACAGGCGCAGACAAAGACGAAGCACTAGAACCATACCGTAATTCGGGCATGTGGTGGATTGAAGATAAGCCACAAAACGCCGATGTAGGTCATGAACTGGGGCTAAGTAGTTTGTTGGTCGAGCATGGTCACAACATGGACCATACTTGCAATTATCCAGTAGTTAAAAACTGGAAAGAGATTTACGAAATTATTACAAAGGAGAAAGTAAATGGCTAATAATAGATTCCAAGAATTTACAGCAATCGTAGAAGCAATGGAAGGCGACTTCGAGAAGTTTTACGATAAAGAAGTTGGTGCGGCAGGTACTCGTGTTCGCAAACACTTACAAGAACTTGCTAAACTATGTAAAGAAGTTCGCAACGATGTTACAGCAGTAAAGAACGCTCGTAAGGAAGCTTCAGACAAATAATAAATACCGAACAAGGAGTTTGGTATGGCGTATAGCGAACAAGTTATTGATCATTACGAAAATCCCCGCAATGTAGGGAGTTTTGATAAAAACGATCCGACAATCGGAACAGGGATGGTTGGAGCACCTGCTTGCGGTGATGTAATGAAGTTACAAATTAAAGTAAATGATCGAGGGATAATTGAAGACGCTAAGTTTAAAACTTACGGATGCGGAAGTGCTATTGCATCTAGTTCTCTAGTTACTGAATGGCTCAAGGGAAAAACACTTGACCAAGCAACAGAGATTAAGAACTCTCAGATTGCAGAAGAACTTGCGCTCCCCCCAGTTAAAATACATTGTTCTATTTTAGCTGAAGACGCTATCAAAGCGGCCGTTAATGATTACAGAGAAAAATATGATAACAATAACAGCGGCCGCTCAAACTAAGATTACAGATATCTTAGCAGAAGAAAACAATCCAAAATTAAAAGTAAGAGCATTTGTGCAAGGCGGCGGATGTTCTGGATTTCAATATGGCTTTACTCTCGACGAGGAGCAAAACGAAGACGACTTTGAAATTGACGGAATACTTATAGATTCGATGAGTATGCAATATCTATCTGGCGCTACTATAGACTATAAAGACGACATACACGGAAGTCAATTTGTTATACAAAATCCCAATGCTACTACAACTTGCGGATGCGGGTCTAGTTTTTCAGTATGATAACACTAACTGAAACAGCTAAGAAAAAAATTAAACAACTGCTACAATCTCGTGGGAAGGGTGTAGGAATACGGTTAGGTGTTAAAACTACAGGATGTTCTGGATTATCATATGTCTTAGAATATGTAGATCAGTATGACCCAGAAGTTGGAGTCACTAATTACGCCCAACAAGACTTTGTAGTATTAGTTGATAAAAAGCATGATCCTTATCTTAGTGGACTAACAGTCGATTGGGTTAAAGAAGGATTGAACGAGGGATTTAAATTTATTAATCCAAACGAACGAGATCGTTGTGGGTGCGGCGAAAGTTTTAGAGTATGACCTGTCCGTTAGTTGTTGTAGCCTGTAACAGAGATATACCGTTGCTAGAGCTACAAGCACAAAGTATCTACAAGTATCTTACACCCGGCACTAACATATACATCATTGTTAACGAGTTAGATACAGACAGATGGTACAATGAGTTTGCAAAGTTTCAACACTTGTATTCTAAACACAAGCTAACAGTTATACCAGCGAGTAACTTTGACATACTCGATTCCCCAAAAGCTAGTACAAAGTACCGCAAGTGGGCTGGCTGGGATACTCAACAAGTTTTAAAATTAGCAATCGCTACTGTAATAGAAGACGAGAACTACTTAGTAGTTGACTGCCAAAACTTTCTAGTTAGCGAATTTAATCCAATAGACTATGTGATAAATGGCAAATCCTTTTATAGAATAAGCAACATGACAATGCCAAAAGACACTTGGCAAGATTATACCAGCGAGTTAGGACTTAGCATCGACTATCCAGAGATGTGCATGTCAATATGCACTCCGATATTTTTAAACAAGTCTTTAGTTGAATCGCTTATCAACAGACAAGGATCTCTATTGGGATTTTCTTTTTGGTTTAACAAAGTAGCAAAACTCAAAAGTGAGTTTATGTTGTACCTGCTATGGGCAGAAGAAAACGGTGGAATAGACAAACATCATTTCTTAATAAACGAACTTCAAGATTGGGCTAGCCCATATCTTAGAGATAGTCGAACTTTTAAGAAAGACTTTTCTAGCTATTTGGAAAACCTAGGAAAGCATAAACCGCATAAGTGGACTAGCATTAACTTTCGTGCATGGGGCGATTTATCAGATAGCCAATATAATCAATTAGTTGTTAAATTACAACAATTTGGACTTAATCCAAACTTTGAGTCATTTAGGGCTCAATACCAGTTGACCTTATCTAGTATCTAAAGTATAATCGTAACTGTGTTAAACATTAGGATTTGAAATGACAATGCATTTAGTTGGTCCGTATCTAACGACTACGGGCAAAAAGAAAGGCAAACAGAAATTTCGAAATGCTGAACAAGCAAGGAAGGCCCGACAATTGGATGAAAGTTGGAAAGAGTTGCTCAAGAAGCATGGTGTTGAGCAAGAGAACAAAAAGCGTATTCGTGCTTTGGGTGCAGAAGTTTATAAGGCACCTGCACCATATCGCAGAGAAACACCGCACATTGCTAGTTTGAATAGCAAGGATTCTTGCGGTGTTGCAACAAAAGCGCCTGAGAAAGTGTACACAGGCAGTAGCATTGTAGGCATTGCGACCATGCATAAAAGCAACGCAGTACCGGTTTTTAGCAGTGAAGATGCAGTAGAAATTTCCAAAATGCGTCGATAAAGCCTACATAAGTAAAACTATTAGTTTTCCTGGTATAAAAATCGGATAACTATATATTGTACCTCAAAGGTTTGAGTACAAAAGCAGTAGGCTTTTAACGCACAGGAGATGTATCGAAGCCGTTTTTAAAGTGTCCCTAGCGAGGACTCATCCAGCGTAAAGGAGAAAAAGATGATACGCATCATTAAATTAGTAGTGTATGCACTAGCAGTATTAGTGATTACACTTGTAGGGTATAAGGCAGTTAATTACAAAATTGATACCCTAAAAGAAGCTCGCATGTTAGTGAGCCCAGTTACAGCAGATATGAGACAGAAACAATTAGACTGTCTAGCTCGTAACATTTATTATGAAGCAGGCTATGAACCTTTCGAAGGTAAGGTTGCAGTAGCTCAGGTTACAATTAACCGTGCAGAAAATCCAAATTTCCCAAGTGACATCTGCAAGGTTGTTTATCAAAAGAACATTGTGTACGAAAAAGTTCTTTGCCAATTTAGCTGGTATTGCGACCAGGCAACTATCAAACGCCCGATGAACGGGCCGGTTTATACTGAATCAATGGAAGTAGCCAAAAAGGTTCTTCTTGAAGGTTTTAGAATTGACGCTGTTAAGTCTGCATTGTATTATCATGCTGACTATGTAAATCCTAGATGGAACAGAGAGAAAGTTACTAAAATCGGTCGTCACATTTTTTACAAGTAAGAGGCAACTATGAACAAGCAACAAATTAAACAAGGTGTGCATGATTTCTTTGACCTTGACCTTTGGGTTAAAAACATTAAAGAACATGCACCGCATGTAAGTGCAGAAACAATGGGATGGGTTGCAGTTGTGCTATTGCACTTAGCAACGATTCCGACAATGGTAGCAGTCCTCACAGGCTTAACTGAAAAGATGCCGCCAGTTGATATGGTACTGTTTAGCTGGGCAGGTTTGTTCTGCTTTTTTATCAAAGCAACAATCCAAAAGGACCTGCTTAACATTGTAACTATTGGGTTTGGGTTCTTTGTTCAGGCAGCATTGTTAGCCTTAATTGTTTTCAAATAAATAAAAATTATGACATTGGCGTGGTTATTACTCGTAACAGGATTAACTATTAGTGCGGTTGCGATCTACTACTCAGTAGTAGGTCTAGCCGCTATCTTTAGTGCGGCAGTTATTCCCATCATAGTAATGGGATCTGCACTAGAGATTGCAAAACTTGTTTGCGCTAGTTGGTTAAAGGCAAACTGGAGTAAAGCGCCAGTCCTTCTTAAAACATACATGACTATTGCTGTAGTTGTCCTTATGGTAATTACATCAATGGGTATCTTTGGCTTTTTAAGTAAAGCACATAGTGATCAAAGTCTAGTAAGTGGTGATGTACAAAGTAAAATTTCCATTTACGATGAAAAGATTAGAACAGCAAAAGACAACATTGAAGCAAACCGTAAGGCGCTTAAACAAATGGACGAAGCTGTGGACCAAGTCATGGGCCGAAGCAATGACGAAAAGGGTGCTGACAAGGCTGTTGCTATTAGACGAGGCCAACAAAAAGAAAGAACAAGGCTACAGACTGAAATCGCATCTGAGCAAAAACTTATTAATCAACTCAATGAAGAAGCCGCGCCTATCCGTGCAGAAGTCCGCAAAGTAGAAGCAGAGGTAGGTCCACTAAAGTACATTGCTAAGTTTATCTACGGTGACAATACTGACGAGAACATGCTTGAAAAAGCAGTCACATGGGTTATTATATTAATTGTTGTTGTATTCGATCCGCTAGCAGTTATTATGTTACTAGCCGCACAGATGACTTTTGGTTGGAATCGAAAAGAAGTTGAACCAGTAGTAGCTCCGGTTGTTGATATAGTCTCCCCGGAAACAACTTCTAATTACGAACAAGATGATGGTGCATTAACCGACGAACAGCTAGAGCAAATTAATGCTATGCTTGCTGAAAATGCAGTTAAAGCAGAAACTATTCTACCTAAAACAGCTCTATTTAAAGACAGCGGCGAGCATCCAAAGGATACATACGAGTACGAACACACAGAGGAAGTAAATCCCGAAACAACACCGTCGACTGCACTAGGGGGTGATATAACAGCGCCGGAGGAAACAACAGTTGATAGATTAGATTCTGTTGCAACAAGGGATGAAGAAATAGGTATTCCGAGAGAAGTTAAAGAAGCAGTAGCTGAAACTTACCATCCAGAAGAAAAGATCAATTTCCCAGCTAATCCATTTATAGGACAACAGTTCTCCGTTAATCAAGATGGCGAAACTAAGTTCTATATTTGGAATGGCGTCGAATGGATTTATACTCCGGCAAATGGGCATAGTTTAGATATTGAACGACCCGGCGATTATCTTACTAAACCAGAGTTTACAGAAGTAGTAGAACCAGAAGGCTCAAAAAAAAAGAGCTACATGACCAAAGACGAAACTGGACATCAAGCGATCAAGACCAGGGACTAGGCTATGTTCAAAATGCAGAACAAAATTCTAGTTCAATCTGGCAAAGAATAAAAAAGAAGGTATAATGAATCTAGGTAAAATTAATGTTATTACACCACCTGACAAGTTATTCAATTTAAATTTGAGTTATTTGTTAGTTAAACCGAGCCTATATGTTAAACAACAATTCCAAACAATTTTAAGTCATTGCATAGACGAAATTAATGTTTTCATTTTTGACGATGAAGAAACTGACATTAGCTGGATGTTGAGCGTAGCAGGTAATGTTGATGTTGTTATCATTGATGTTGATAATTGCGATCCTATAACACAAAAGTTTGTCACTTTTATGCTTGCTCATCCTAATTCTCACTATATAACTAGAGACGATACTACACCATATAGTCTTATTAGTAAGAACAGGATTTACAACTTGGATTGGATCGTAGAACAATTTCAAAATAACGAAGAGGAAGATGACACAGATGATGCAGAATAAGAGACGCGGTACAGGAGTTACTGTAAAAGAGTACGAGAATATTAATCAAGCTCTAAGACGATTTAAGCGTAAAGTAGAAGACGCAGGAACTTTGGACAAGTTGCGCCAAAAGGAATTCTACGAAAAGCCAACTACTGAACGCAAGCGTAAAGCAGGTGCCGCAAAAGCTCGTTGGCGCAAGAAACTCCAAAAAGACTCATTACCACCAAAATTGTATTGACATTGTCAACATAATGTGTTACACTATATACTGTTAAAAAACGAAAGAGTATATGGCTAACACAGATATTATGATTGACTTAGAAACATTGGCGACATCTACGGATGCCGCCATTCTTACGATCGGAGCAGTTAAATTTGATCCGTTTGGTAAGGACATACAAGAACCTGCAATGGACAGTTTTTATGTTCGTGTAGATCTTGATAGCTGTCACGATATTGGGCTAGTTACAAATGACGACACTATTGCATGGTGGGCAAACCAAAGCCAAGAAGCACAAGACGAAGCATTTGGCACAGAAGGTCGCATACATATTAAAGATGCAATGGATCAGCTATACAAGTTTTGTTGGGGAGCAAAGCGTGTATGGTCAAACGGTGCGGCATTTGATATTCCAATTTGCGAAACAGCATTCAAGCGTGTAGGCCGTGCAATCCCCTGGAGTTTCTGGCAAGTTCGAGATGTACGCACAGCATTTGACTTGGGCATTAATCCACAACGCCCGCCTGTACTAGCTCACCATGCGTTACAAGATGCATGGAATCAAGCAGTTGGTATCCAAAATGTATATAACACACTTCGCGGATCTACTACTGTAGATGGTACTTACATCACACCTTTTAAGAATGATAGGTAATCATGGACGAAAATAACAACGAAGTAATGGATATTGCACAAGAAGAGTGTGCAGAAGTAATACAAGCAATTAGCAAAATTCGCAGATTTGGTATTGATAATGCTAAACCTGGTACAGACTATACAAACAGAGAACATTTTGAAGAAGAGCTCGGCGACATGCTAGCCATGGTTGATATTCTTCTAATTAATGATGTTGTTAGATGGGGTAATTTGCACCGTGCTAAACGAGCTAAGATTGAAAAGCTCAAAAAATGGTCAAATATTCCTAATTTAGATAAAATCTAATATAAATAAAAATGTAGAACGCTTCGGGTTCTACATCATACTCGCTTAATAAGGAGAATAAATTATGAGTAAAATCATCGGTATCGACTTGGGTACAACAAATAGCTGTGTAGCAATCCTAGAAAACGGAGTTGCTAAAGTAATTGAAAACAGCGAAGGTGCTAGAACTACACCATCAATCATTGCATATACTAAAGATGAAATTCTTGTAGGTGCAACAGCAAAACGACAAGCAGTCACAAATCCAAAGAATACAATCTACGCCGCAAAGCGTTTGATCGGACGCAAGTTTGACGAGCAAGCGGTGCAAAAAGACATTGACCTAATGCCTTATGCTATTGTTAAAGCAGACAACGGCGATGCATGGGTTGAAGCAAATGGCGAGAAACTAGCACCTCCACAGATTAGTGCAGAAGTTCTACGCAAGATGAAAAAGACTGCTGAAGACTACTTAGGTACAGAAGTTACCAAAGCAGTTATCACAGTACCTGCATACTTTAACGATAGCCAACGTCAAGCAACTAAAGATGCTGGCCGTATTGCTGGCTTAGAAGTATTGCGTATCATTAACGAACCAACAGCGGCTGCTCTAGCTTATGGTGTTGATAAAGCAGACAAGAAAGATCGTAAAGTTGCAGTATATGATTTAGGTGGTGGTACATTTGACATCTCTATCATTGACATTGTTAATGTCGACGGCGACAAACAAATTGAAGTATTGTCTACAAACGGCGATACATTCCTAGGCGGTGAAGACTTTGACCAACGCATTATGGATCACTTGGTATCAGAGTTTAAGAAAGACCAAGGCATTGATCTTAAGAACGACATGCTTGCTCTACAGCGTTTGAAAGAAGCCGCAGAAAAAGCTAAGATTGAATTATCGAGCACAGCAAGCACAAGCGTTAACCTGCCATACATCACAGCAGATGCTAGCGGTCCTAAGCACATGAACATTACGATTACTCGTGCTAAGTTTGAAGCAATGGTTGAGGATCTAATCCAGCGTTCGATTGAGCCTTGCAAACAAGCATTGAAAGACGCAAATGTAAATGCTAGTGACATTGACGAAGTTATCTTAGTTGGTGGCCAAACTCGTATGCCTAAAGTACAAGAAGCAGTTGAGAAGCTGTTTGGCAAGGCACCACGCAAAGATGTTAACCCAGACGAAGCAGTAGCCGCAGGCGCCGCCATTCAAGGTGCTGTCCTAGCCGGCGATAAGACAGATGTGTTGCTACTTGATGTTACACCATTGTCGCTAGGTATTGAAACAATGGGAGGTGTGTTTACTAAGTTAATTCAAAAGAACACAACTATCCCAACTAAAGCATCACAAACATTCTCAACAGCAGAAGACAATCAACCAGCAGTTGACATTAAGGTAGCACAAGGTGAGCGTGAGCTATTTAAGTACAACAAGCTACTTGGAGAGTTTAAGCTAGACGGTATTAATCCTGCTCCACGCGGCATGCCACAGATCGAAGTTACATTCGACATTGACGCAAACGGCATCATGAAGATTAGTGCTAAGGACAAGTCAACTGGTAAGGAAAACACTATCACTATTAAATCTGACAGTGGTCTTTCAGAAGCTGAAATCCAACGCATGGTCCGCGAGGCTGAAGAAAATGCCGAAGCTGATAAGAAGGCTAAAGAACTTATCGAAGCCCGCAATCAAGCAGAAGGTGCAATTAACTCTGTAGACAAAGACTTTGACAAGTACAAAGAACAACTAACAGAAGACGAAAAAGCATCTTACGAAACAGCTAAGACTAGTTTAGAAGAAACTATTCGAGGCGAAGATAAAGAAAAAATCAACGAAGCTGTTGGTAAACTATTTGAGGCAGCAGGTCCAGTAATGGCTAAGAAACAAGCCGCTGAATCGGCCGCCCAAAGCCAAGCAACCCAAGGCGAACAAACCGTAGATGCGGAGTTCAAAGAGGTTGATAAGAAAGACTAATAGTCTTATAATAAAACTGTAGGGTGCCGATGGTCGGGCCCTACACTAATCTTGCTTAATTAAGGAGATATAAAATGACACAATTAAGAACAATTGACACAGCGGCACTAGCCCAACTAAACAGAGCACTAGTAGGATTTGATCGTATTCTTAACGATCGTTTCTTTGAAACTCGCAGTAGCAACTATCCTCCGTATAACATTGTAAAATACGGTGATAACGAGTATGGTATTGAAGTTGCTGTAGCAGGCTTTACTAAAGAAGAAATCACAGTTGAAGTTGATCAAGATCAACTGTCAATTACAGGAACTAAAGCAATCGATGTTAACGACTCTAAAGAGTACTTGCATCGTGGACTTGCCGCAAGGGACTTCGACCAAACTTTTACACTAGCAGAATATATGCAAGTTAAAGGTGCAGAAGTTAAAGACGGTATGCTTAAAATTCAAATTGAGCGTATTGTTCCAGAAGCACTAAAGCCTCGCACAATCGAGATTAAATAAGTTTATAAACCCGGGGGAGGAAACTCCCCCTACTAAGGAAAACAAATGCCAAGTACAGATATTAAGTTAGATGAACGAATTAAAGTTAGAGTATCTGAGCCAAAGCGTTGGAAGGTCATCTTGCTTAATGATGATTCTACTCCAATGGATTTTGTAGTGTCTCTGCTAGTTGAAATTTTTAGACACAATCCAGAAACTGCTAAAGAAGTTATGTTACAAGTTCATGAAACAGGTTCGGGCATCGCTGGCACCTACAGTTTTGAAATTGCAGAAGCTAAAGCAGTCGAGGCAACTAACCTCGCCCGCGGCAACGGTTTTCCATTGCAGATTAAACTGGAGGAAGAATGAGTTTAAAAGAGCTTACACACGAGCAACACAGAAGAGCAGAAACAAGACCGTTTGTTAAAGTATTGTTTTCTGGAAATGTAAATCCTAAGCTATACGCTACATATCTAAAAAATCAACACCCAATGTATGAGATCCTAGAGGTATGTGCTATGCCTCATGGGCTGTTTAACGGGCTACCTGAAATTCGCAGAGCTCCTGCTATCCTATCAGACTTTATTGAACTATGGGGAGCAGACAATAAAGAAAGTCCTAAAATTGTCCCTGTAGTCGACGAATACATCAAATACATCTTGAGTATTAAAGACGATCCTAAAAAGTTACTAGCACACATTTATGTAAGACACATGGGCGACCTTAGTGGCGGCCAGATGATTGCAAAGCGTGTGCCTGGCTCTGGTAAGTATTATCAGTTCGGAGATGAGCCTGATAAAATTAAAGACGCTATCCGTGCTAAGTTAGACGACTCACTAGCAGACGAGGCAAAAGTTTGTTTCGATTTTGCTACTAAGTTTTTTGAACAAATGATGGATATCGCAAATGAATACCAAAATTAATGTCTGGGACACACTAATTGATATACAACATCTACTCGAAGATTCTTTCAACAAAACTGGGACAGAAGTATTTGAACCCGGCATGGATCGTTTTAACCAACCAGGGTGGGTTAATAGGGTATGGACTAGTGATGCTTATCGTCGCGCTCATGTGGATGTAGTAGACGCTAGAGAAACTAAAGGTTTATGGATGATGCATTGTTGCATCTTCCCACATGTACATAACCCTGCTCCTATTTACGGGTTTGATGTTATTGCAGGTAAAAACAAGATTACAGGTTGCTTCCATGATTTTAGCCCTGCTGGGGATAGCGAGCATCCGCTAATAGACTGGTTTGCAGAGCAAGCACAACAGTTACAGTGGAACAAAACTCGCAAACTTCCAGAATGGGCAGAGCGTATCTTTACAGGTAGCATGATTGCCGCTGGAAATGTACAAGCAGAAGAAGAACTTGAGCAAATTTTTAACATTGCTAACAGAACTGTTAAGCACTATCTAAGTGCAGTTGGAGAAACTAACTTTACCGCTAGTAACACAACAGAAGCGCAGAACTACTACGCTATTAATCAAAAGCAAAACCCGCATACACCTAGAGTAATGGCTAGTTTAGGTTTAGATGAAGAAGATGTTAGGGTGTTTATTCAGGAATGTTTGTTCCCGGAAATCGTATAAATATTATACTATGCGATTTTCTGAGTTTAAATTAACCGAAGCAGTCCTTCGTGGCTCATCATCAACAAGCTGGCCTGGCTATTTAAGAAATATGCTTTCTGCCGGTAGCCTTTCACTAGGCGCATCTGGCGAAAAAGCCAAGGGTTTAATATTAACGCCCGAATCAAAGGCAGTTATCGAAGAACTAGCAAAAGAACTAGCAGTTGAGCTACAAACAAACGGTAACTTAGAATTAATCAAATCAAAGATTGAGTCTACAGAATTAGAATTTACTAACGGTACTACTGCACCAATTAAGGCAGTATTTAAAAGCCCAGAACTTAGATCGGGTGCCGCCGATGTAAAAACTGGCGCCCGTACTACAAAGTATTGGAATGATGGCGAAGTAGCAGAAACATTCTTAGGTGTTGCGTTGTTTGCTAGATTTAAGAGCAAAAAAGAAATCACCGCAGATCAAGTTTACTCAGAATTTAAAAAGTTAAAACCAACTCCTGGCGGTTTTATGATGAAAGGCAAGCGTGGGGATAATCCTATTGAAATGCTTGCAATCAACAAGCCAGCGAATAATCAAGTAATTGACGAAATTTCGTCAAACTTACCAAAATTTAAACGAGAATATCCAGAAGCATCTGTTGAGTTATTAAAATTAATTGATGCATCAGTTGCGTATGTTAATCAATCTAGCAAAGTTTTTGAAGCTATTGCTAAAGCAGATAACGAACCTAATGCAGATAAAGTTATTATTAAAACAGACGGTGTTAGTGATCAAACTGGAACGAAAGCCGACTTACATTTAAACGTCGGTGACTACGAAACATTGTTAAGTTTAAAAGCAAACTATGTCAAGCAGTTTGGTCAAGATACTGGGGCAAGATTTGAAGTTATTAAAACATTCTTTAGCAGATTTATTCCTGATGTAGATATTTCAAGTCTTGAATCACAATGGCCTCCGATGGAGCGAGAAGATTTAAAGAACTACAGAGCACAAGGTATTGCTAGAGATAAATTCAAAGAAGTTTATAGCCTAGTATCACAAGCATACACAACAGCATCTGATACTTTAAATGCTAAGTTATCTAATCCATCAACAGCTAGTAGTGTTGTTACTGATTTGTACAACGGTATTATATATCACGCACAAGGTAGTGAAACTAAACAAGTAGTTGTAGTATTAAATCCAAGTGCAGAAAAGGCATGGGCTGAATTAGAATTTGGTCAATCTTTAGAGAAATCGCTTGCTTCGTTTAGGTTAGAAACTAAGTTAGTATTAGCAGGTCAGGGTGATAAAGACAATCATATTTTACAAATATTTGGTCGCCCATTAAACAGCGTTGCCGCTGTTGCTATGGATAATAATATTAATTCTGATGAACAAGCAGTAAAGGCTGCTAAAGTTGCTAAAAAACGAGCACCTAAAGTTGATAAAGAACTATTGTTCCAATTAAGATCGTATATTCAAGAAGCAGGCCCTACCTTACGCAATATTGTTGAAATGGGCCCACTTTTAAAAGACATTACAGAAGTACAACATATTCAAAGTGTTGCTAACCCGACATCAAACACAGCATCGGCACTTGCACAAGTTCCAGCTGGTCATCAAGCAGTCCAACAAGAACCTGTTGCAACTGTTCCAACACAGGGCGTACCAAGCGGTATGACTAACATTGCTCCGGCAAGCATTACTGTAGATCAAACTACAGATACTAATGAAGTCGATCCAGAACCCTTAGACAATCTAGATAGAATAAAGAAAAACGCTGGCATTAGTATTGAATAAAGTTTAATCTAGATTAAACTACTAACTTAATTCAATTTCGCCCCCGTGTAAATACTATACGGATTAGCGGGAGCGAACCTAATGTCCAAGACAATAGTAACACTACTATTGTGTGTTAGCTTAACGGTTACAGCTGGCGAGTTAACTCACACCTTTCAGAGCCCATCCTTTATTCCGGGGAATGGTTACTCTCAGCATGTCTTGAGCATTTACCAGCTAGAAGAAAACCGTAAGAAAGACATACGAGCTTCTGAACAAGCAGCCTTAGACAAAGCAGAAGCGGCTAAGAAAAGCACTAATCTTTACAAGTTCATGACAAACGTCGAGGCAAGAATATATGCCCAGTTGTCAAAGCAACTTGCTGACCAGTTGTTTGCAGAAGGTGGCAACACTAGCGGCCAAATGAACTTCCAAGGAACAGATATTGCATGGGTTAAAACAGGAACGGATGTAACCCTAACAATAACAGAACCAAACGGTAGTAGAACTGAAATTACCGTTCCAATAGCGAGCTTTAGTTTCTAATAATGAAAACTTTATTGACATTATTTCTCGCCGCAATACTTACTGGTTGTGCTCATATTGAAATGGCACTACACCAAGAAGAGCCTATTCCTTTAAAACCCCGTGAAAGCCTAATAGCTAAAATGCCAGAGTTAGACGGACCTCCTATTACTGTAGCGGTTTACGGATTTCAAGATAAAACAGGACAAATGAAACCTAGTGATAAACTTGCATTGTTTAGCAAAGCAGTTACACAAGGCGCAGAAGTATTCCTAATTAGTAGTTTACAAGATAGTAAAAACTGGTTTAAAGTAGTTGAGCGTGTAGGATTAGATAACCTAATCAAAGAACGACAACTAATTCGTAACCAGAGAGAAGTATACGAGGGCAAAGATGCAAAGCCCTTAAAGCCAATGACAGTTGCTGGAGTGATGATTGAAGGCGGCATTATTGGTTATGATAGCAATATTCGTTCTGGTGGTAATGGGGCAAGATTCTTAGGGATAGGAGCTAGCCAGCAATATCGCGCCGACGAAGTTGTTATTAGTTTGCGTTTAGTTAGTGTAAACACTGGAGAAGTGTTAATAACTAACGCAGTAAGCAAGACTGTTTATAGCACACAGCACAATGTAGGAGTTCTTCGTTTTGTTGACGCTGGCACAAAAGCATTAGAATTAGAAAACGGTGCGGCCCTTAACGAACCAACTACTTATGCTATCCGCATTGCTATTGAACAGGCTGTTTATGATATGATCATAAACGGCGAAAAGAAAGGTTTATGGAGATTTAAAAATAAACTGGAAGGTGAGGTAACAAAAGAAAACAACAAAGTACCTAACACTAAGGTACATGGGAGCGAATAATGTATAAAAAAGATATTAAATTAATGGCGTTTGTAATGAGCGCCATGTTCTGGGGATCATGGGCTTATGCTAATGAAGTCTATATAGAACAAGTCGGCGATAACACTAACGTCACGATATTGCAAGATGGTAACGGAAATAAGATTGACGATGGCCTAGGTGGCAATGCATATATTGGTGGCGATAACAATGTTGTAGGTATTAGTCAAATCGGTTCTAACAACAATTTAAACTTGTCTGTTAATAGTTTGTTAGGCGGTATGAGTATTACTTCCAATGTAACTGGTGATGACAACAACCAAGTTATCCAATGCGGAAGTTCGAACTCTGCATCTTGTAACGCTAGTACTATTATCCAAAACATTACAGGGAACAGCAACAATGTTTCTACTTTAATGACAGGAAGTGGTACTTACTCTAGTAATGTTGGCGTTACAGGGAATTATAACAATGTAACTCATACTCAATCTGGAGCAGGTGCTCACACTGGCACTATTACAGTCAACAGTAGCGGCACAAGTTCTACACCAAATATAGTAAACCTAACACAGAGTGGAATCAATGCCAAAACTGCAACTATCACTACAACTAACGCTAGCGGCAATATTTCTGTTACTCAGTCAGACTAATAGTTTGGCCGGTGTAGGTAAAGTTACTGAACAAACCGGCCCGACTGAAATAGTTAGAGAGAAAAAGAGTATGCCCTCAAATCTAAACACGGCTGTCGAAATGAACGATACTATTAGCACAGCTAAAGCTAAGGCACAGGTAACTTTTGAGGACAATACTACTGTAAAATTAACAGAGCATAGCAAAGTAGTCATAGATGATTTTGTTTACGATCCAAAGAAAGGATCTGGAAAACTAGCAATTAACATGGCCATGGGCACAGCTCGTTATGCCAGCGGACAGATTGCTAAAAATAATCCACAGCAAGTAGCAATCAAAACACCGACAGCTACTATTGCTGTTAGAGGAACTGACTTTACAACTACAGTTGACGAACTAGGAAGAAGCCTTATTATTTTGCTCCCAAGTTGTGATAATAAAGGATGTGTTACTGGCGCAATTGAAGTTAGAAATCCAGCAGGGGTTGTCTTACTTGATGTGCCTTATCAAGCAACAATGGTTAGTAGTTTAACTGCACCACCGACGGCACCTACAGTTGTAAAGTTAGACCAAGTAAACATTAACAACATGTTGATTATTAGCAAACCTCCGGAAATACAAGAAGAACAAAAGGCAGGAATAAGAAAAGATTTTAACGCATTAGATTTTAATGCATTGGATGTAGACTTATTAAAGTTTACAGCATTAGATGAAAATAAGTTAGACGATACAACAGCGTTGGATCGAAATGACTTAAACAACGATTTATTATCAGTATATTCGTATAACGAACTTGATGCTGAGAATAAAGCACTATTAGCAAACTCTTTAGATGTTAACATATTACCGGGCTATAACGAAGCAAGCGGTCTGAAGTATTATTTCAACGACGATAAGAGTAAAATTACATTATACAGAGTACAGGCACATACTGCTAGTATTACCGTTGGCACTGATCGTAATACTCAATTAAATTTAACACAGGATGGAACAATAGTAAAACAACCAGTTAATAAAGGTAGCACTACCGTTATTACAATTACACAACAATAATTTCAAATAGGAGCGACTCGAATGAAATTTAAAAAGAAAATACTTGCTAGCCTTTTGGCGGCAATACTATCAACACCTGCGTGGGCAGACAATGTGTTGATCATCGGTGGTGAGGGAGACTCTCACATTTCTGTTAAAACAGAATTAGAAGCAGTAGGTCATACTGTAACTTACCAAGCAGGATCAGCAGGTCCTACAAGTCTTGCAGGATATCAACAAGTTTGGGATATGCGTTACTCGACAGCATTATCTGCCAATGACATGGCCTTGTACGATACCTTCCTAAAAAATAACGGATACTTGTATCTATCAGGCGAACACGGCGGCTTTGCCACAAGAAACAATAGTATTGGCGCATTTACTAGTTCTCTAGGTGGCGGCAGTATTTCTGTGGCTGGATTTGCCAACAACGGACAAACAGCTAACGCTACATATTTCACAGGCGGTGCAACCGTAGATTTTGCCGCAGCAGCTATTATTACTAGTGCCGGTGGTCGAGTTCTTTCTCAAGACGGCAGCGGAAATGCTACTGCTAAAATGTGGATTGGTAATGCCGGAGATCTAGGAGTAGATTATAACGGTACAGTAGTTGTTGTAGCTGACATTAACTGGTCTCAAAGCGCATTCTATGATGCCAACAACGAAGACTTCCTAGAGCAACTTATTCGTGGTATTGTTGCTGGTACAGTTGGTGGAACAATTAGCAATGCAGGTAACGGAGCGGCCGGCGGCGGCAATAACGCTCCCCCAGCACCGACAACATTCAGTGCAACTAACACAGGAGAAACTGTGGTCACTGACACAATGGCAGCAGGTACATTCACTGGCAACGGCGGTACTTTGCAAGCAGCATCGGGTGCAACATCTGTAACTAACGACATTAGTCTAAGCAGTCCAGGCATGACATTTGACAACAATGGTCAAACCATCAGCCTAACAGGCGCAGTTAGTGGCACAGGAGGATTAACATTCAGCAACACTGGTTCAGGTGGTAGCACATCATTAGATGGCACATATACCTACACTGGTCCAACAAGAATTAACAGCGGTGCTACAGTTACTAACAACAGCAACATTAGCAGTTCAAGCCAATTAACAAACTTAGGTACATTTACAAATAGCGCAACAGGCGTTACAGGTAACTGGATCAACGGCTTTAACGGCGACGGTAACACAGCCGTGTTAAACAATGCTGGTACAATGGGCAATGGTACAAACTACAGCACATTTAACAACACTGGCACAGTCGGTACAGTACAAAACGTTGGCGCATTTAATAACAGTGGCAACACAGGCGCAATCAGTAACAGTGGTGTTTTAACTAACAATGCTGGCGGCACAGTTAGCGAATTAGCCTATAACAATCACATTGTTAACAACAACGGCACAATCACTACTGTTACCTATAACGGTGGCACTGTAAACAACAACGGTACAATTGGCAGTATCAATAATGCAGAAGCACACGGTACTTTCAATAACGCAGGTACAGTGAGCGGCACAGTTACAACAAACAGCACATTTAACAACAGTGGTACTGTAGCAGGCTTGTTTACTAACGGTGGCGCATTGACCAACACAGGTACAATGGGCAATTGGATCAACAACGCTACAATCACTAACAGCGGCACAATGGGCAATGGTACTAACAATGCCAATGCTACATTTACTAACAACAGTGGAGCTACAGTAGGTAATACCGCAAACGCTGGAACATTCACTAACGCTGGTACGGTTGGTACATTGGACAACACAGGTTCATTTGCTAACACAGGCACAACAGGTGATTGGAACAACAGCAGTACATTGACTAACACAGGTACTATGGGCAACGGTACAAATAGTGGCACATATACTAACAGTGGCACAGTAGGCAATGTTGCTAACTCAGGTACATACACCAACAGTGGTAACGCAGGCGCAGTAACTAACACAGGTACACTAAACTATAACGGTGGTACACTAGGTGGTTACAATCAAACTAGTCCAGGCATTACTGTAATGTTTGCTGGTACACCAATAACTGTGTCAGGTGCGGCTGCACTAGGTGGTGGACTTGTTATTAACAATGCACCAACTGCTTATGGTCGTTACACATTACTAAATGCAGGTAGCGTTACAGGTCAGTATGATGCATTTGTATCAGGTACACCTAGCGACTACTTACGCTATTCAGATACCGATGTTAAGTTATACGTAACTCCTCCAGCAGGTGCTACACAATCTAGCATTGACGAAATTGGTAAGAACTTTGCCAATGCATTAAACCTACAGACAAATGCAGTAACAGCAGGCCTAGGCAATGACTGTGCTATGTTTGGCGACAAAGGCGGATGTGTAAGCGTCAACGTTGGACAAAGCAAAGCAGGCACGGGCGACTTGAACAGCGGTGGTATTACTGTGTCTAAGTCAATCAACAGCAATTGGAGAGCAGGTGTGTTCGGTACAGGCGCACTTAACAATCCACAGAACGGCGATGTTGCAGGCAAATCAAATCCAGCAACAGGTGGTTTTGTAACTTGGACTAATGGTAAAGCCAGTGTACAGGCCAGTGTAGCAACTAACACAGGCGAATTAACCGTTACACGTAATGGTCCAGAAGTTGGTGTTGGTACAAGCAGCGTAAAAAATACTGCATATCAAGTAAGAGGCAGTTATTTAATTCCAATTGATGAAAAAACTTCCGTAACACCGTACATTGGTGTTAGACAAGTTGACACAACAGTTGGTGGCTATACAGAAACAGGTCCTACATTCCCTTTAACAGTTGATGCTTCTAATAGATCATCTACTAGTGTTATTGCAGGTGCTACTGTGGCAAGAAAACTCACAGACAAGTTAACAGGTTCTGTATCAGCAGGCATTACACAACGAGTTAAAGAAAATAATCCAGGGTATTCAGGCACAAGTGAAATTGCAGGTATGTCATCATTCAATGGTGCAGTTCCTGCTAACGGCAACACTAACGCTAGTTTTGGTGCAGGCCTAAGTTACAAGATTGATGATTCAACATCAGTTGGTGTTAACGCAGGCATACAGCAAAGAGGCTCAAATGCTAATATTA
>JACCEC011732925.1_pt1 | contig 20917 bp, 15 predicted proteins | sample 7450121 | NCBI WGS metagenome assembly JACCEC01 (sample SAMN15323455, study PRJNA562643) | freshwater metagenome | isolation source: river surface water | place: USA:Blue River Watershed | collected 2017-08-18 | reverse complement strand
ATCCATTTAACACCAGCTTTGATTTTTTCAATAACTGATTTACCAGCTTTAATTGCAGCATCTTTAGTTGCAGATGGGAATGATTGAGCAGACTCAGTATTTAAAGAATTTACAGAATAACCCATAGCTTCTTTATCTTCATCAGATTTATAACCATGTTTTTCTAAAGTAGCATTAATTTTGTCCATGATTCTAACTGCAGATTCAGTTGTAGCTTCTTCTTCTTTTTCTTCAGCATCAACAGTTTCTTCTAATTCCTCAGCATCTTTAGCAACTACTTCTAATTCCTCAGCATCTTTAGATGCAGATTCGATAGCTTCTTTAACGATTTCTTCGTTTTCACCATTAATAATAGTTTCAACTACACCTACAGTTGGGTCCATATCAACTTCAACACCATCCATTAAACCGTTCTCAGTAGTAACGTTTCCGTATTTTTCCATTAAATCTTTTAAATTTTGCATAACATTTCCTTATTTTTTAGTTTGGTTTTGTTTTTCATATAACTTAATATAACTACCTAATAAACCTAATATAAGTCTATTAGAAATTGTGCCGTTATATGTATTAGTAAATACTGCTCTAGTTAGAACAGAAACAATTTTAGTTAATTCAGATTTGATTTTAGCATCATCTTCTACTGTTTCGGAAGCAGCTTTGATTTTATCTAAATAAGCTAAAGAATTTTTAATAGCATTTCTTTGTTCTCTACCTGCTTTACCAAGTTCTTGAGCAATAGAAATTAAATCAGCTCTTGAAAGCAATAATTTACTATTTTTATTTTCTTTGATTTGTGCAAATCTTATTTTAACTGCTTTATTAACTTCTAATTGAAATTCATTAACAGAAAGGTCTTGACCATTTGTTGTTAAAACAATAGCTTCAGTTCCTGATAATCTTAAAGGTAAAACTTTTTTTACATTTTTAAGTTCAGTATCTTTATATCTTTTAATTAAAAGATCACCATAAACAGCCGAATCAGCATTTTGTGTAAAGTTTAAAGTTTTTAATCTAGTGAAGTCGTCTTTTTTTACACCCTCGATAAATTCTTTTACAAGATTTTCAATATCCGCACCTCTGTTAGTAAATTGAACTAATTTAATAATTTCTTCTTTAGTAACATCTTCTATCATAGCCATTCTACCTTTAATAGAAGTAAATGGTACGTCATCTTCAAATCTTTCTACAACTACATCAGTATAATCAGAAGAAGCTACTTCTTCAAATCTTTTAGCTGATTTTTCTATATTGTCTACAATACCAACAATAGTAATAAACATCTTTTTGATTTTAACTACTATCTTAGCAATCATCTCAATAACTATAGCTTTAAGTTTTTCTAAAGCACTCTGTGCAGCTTCTCTAGTAAGTTCTAAAACTTCATTAGGATATTTTACACTAGTTTCAGTAGTTAAACCATCAATTTTCTTACCTGGTAATTTATCAATTAGTTTATTATAATTAGTAACTAATTTTAAAGATGTTTCAGTTGTAACTTTACCACCTTCTTTTAATTCACCTTCAGCAAACTCTATAACAAGAACCGTTTCTTCAGCTATGTCACTTATCTCTATGTTATCTTTCAATTCTTTTTCAATATCAGATATCATATCTTTAAAATCTTCAGTACCACTCATTACGATGATATCTTCTAATTTATTCTCTTCTTTAATTTCTTTAACAAAATCATCTGTACCTTTATCATCTTTAGCTTTTTCTACTGGTTCAGCAGAAGTAGTTTCAGAATTTAGATTAAGTACTACATCAACGTTAGTTTCATAAGTTGCAGATTCACTTGTTAAAGATTCAGAGTATTGTTTTAATAAACCACTCATAGAGGCTCCTTAACCTTATTTTTTGCAAAAAATAATGAAGTATTAATTTTGCTCTATTCTTTCTATAGTAAATGATATCTTAGTGATTTCTTTAATATAAACATCTTTAGCTTTTTTAAGAGCTACATCTTCAGGTGATTTACTTAATTCGGCATCAATTTCCATTAATCTTTTTAATAGATATTGTCTTTTGATTTTAAGTAATTCATATTTTTTAAGCTCTTCATCAACATTCCATGTTCTTAAATTATAAATCATTTTAGGAACACTTGGTAAGAAACCTAATACTGGGAAGTTAGCTTCACCTTTAGCTTTAAGAATGTTCTCTAGAGCAACATTATCTTCATTAATATTAATATCATCATTTGCTTTCTCTAAACCTTTAATACAAGATTCAATATCATTAAGCACCATGATAAGATTATTAATAGTAACTAAGTTCTTTTTCATGTCTTCAACTACTTTAGCTGGAAAGTCTTTTCCTGTGTTCATAGTTAAGATTAAACCTAAGTCACCAGACATTAATGTAAATGTATTAATGTTCTCTATTAAAGAAAGAATACCTGATTTCTTAGTTGTAATACTTCTAGTAGTTATATTTTCTGGTAAAGTACTAATAAGTTTTTTAACACCAGTTTCATTTTTCATAATTCTATCAACTACATTGATATAACTTTTAATAATGTCTTGCGGTGTTTTACCAATAAGACTTCTGTTTAAAATAATTATTAAGTTCTTATCAAAAGCTTCAACTTTACATTTTAACAATTCTTCTAATATTGGTCTAACATCTTCTCTTAAACCTTTGATAGATAAATTTAAAATTTTCTCTAAATCAGATTTGTGGATAATGTCAGGTTTATTAGTAAGAAACTTTTTTAAATAATCCAAGATCATACCATTTCCTTAAAATAAATTTCTATTAGTCATAAGTGCTTTAACAAAGTCAGTCATGTCGTTATTAGATTTATTGTTTAAACCTTTAACTTCTTTATAAGACACTGTACTTAATCCTCTAATATTAGGTGTTAATAAAGTAACTTGTTCATAAGTCTCATCCATAACAGCTGCTGATAATGCATAAACAGAGTTTAAGAACATATCTTTTTCTCTTTCTTTAAATATATTAAGAGCACACTCTTTCTCAATTTTAGCTCTGTCATTTTCTGTAATGATGATTAAGTTATAATTTAATTCATAACCCATTTTATTATCTGTAATTAATTTAGAAGTAGCAGATAATTTTCTACTGTTCATAATTTCTAAGAATTCATTACCTTTTATTCTTTTTTGTTTATATGCTTCAACAGCTTTATTTTGGAATACAAAATCCCAGAAAGAAGCTAAACCAGCTTTATAATCTAACCAAGTAGTTAAAGAACCATGTTTTCTATTAGGATTACTAACTTCTAGAATATTTTGTGTCGTTACTTTTATTAATCTAGCTTTAATAGTAATAGGAATACAAATATCAATCTTTTCACCAGTAGAAGATTTTGAGCTAAGTTTAACTTCAATATGTCTAGTTAATAAACCATTACCTAAGATACCGTTTGAACCATCTTTAGTAGGTGCTAAGTTAGCACTACCTTTACCAGAAGGTAAACTTCCAATACCTGATTCAGTTGTTAACTCTAATAAATCATTAAGACTATGTGACATACCAGATAATCTAGTTAAAGAGCTACCTGCTAATTCTAAACCTTCTTTTCCTAATTCCATTGCTTTACTATAAGCACTAGCTTTTAGTTTATTAAATCCATTATCAGTAGCAAGTACTGTAACAATAGCTTTAGCATCCATACCATATACTGTATTTAAAATATTAAAAGATTGTAAATAATATCCAGTAAATGTATCCAACATAACAGTTGTCATTTTTTCAGTAACAGAACCATTTTGCATTGCATCTTCAGATATAACAACTAAAGGTTCTACTATAAATTCACCAAGTAAATTTATCATATTTCCATTAAAATTATATAAACCTTGCAAATCTGGAGTTTCTCTTAGTCCTGACATGACATTTTTAGTTTTACCAGCTATTTCATAAATAGCACCAGCTGTTTTTATAGCTGTAATTATATCCATTGTAATTCCTTTCCATATAGAATATTCATGTAAATAAATTTAAATGATAATCCATATATATAGGAGATACTTATGGCAACAACAAGTGGAGATAAAAATATATCAGATTCTAACTCTTATAATAAAGAATTAGGCAATATACTTTATGGTTTTAACCATAGGAACGCACCAATAGTTTCTGCAACATTACAACAAGGTAATGATCTCATATTCTTTACAAGACCACATTTCAATATGAAAGCAGGTAATTTAAGAAATGATAGAACAATGACAAATCTTATTACCAAAACAACTAACAATGTACAAACATTCATAAGACACACATTAGATCCTTCTTTAGCAGAAAATGAAAAAAAGACTTGTCCTTTACTAAATGATACATTAGGTTTTATCCCAGTATTGAGTAACACTCTTAAATCTATGTCTGGATGGCCAGATAGAATGTTACCTACATATACTTCTAGAGCAGGAGCAAGAGGGGAAATGTTTAGTATACCAGATGGTATTACAGAACTTAATGGTAAATATGATTTAACCTTAACATTTGATAGAATGGATGGAGAAATTAACGAAAAGCTTTTAGAAACATGGATGAATATGATGTCGTTACAAGTTGATGGAATTGTAGCACCATATGCAGCTTTTGAAGTATATACAGAAAGAAATTTTGATACAAGAATTTATGTTTTAACTATGGATGCTACTAACAGAATAGTTTTAAATATAGGTGTGGCTAACGCAGGGTTTCCAACAAATGATAATATAGGTAGAAAGTTTGATTATAATAGAGTAATGAAAAATTCTGATAATGAATTTTCTGTAAGAATGGAAATGAATGTTATTACTTATAACGACCCAATAACAATTTTAGAGTTTAATATGGTAAACTCATTTTTTAATAATAATGTTTATAATATGTTACATGGTCAAGGACATAATTTAAAAAAAGTATCAGCAGAAGAATTAGCTTATTATAACTATAGAGGGTTTCCTTTTATAGATGTTAATACAATGGAATTATGTTGGTATGTTGAAAATAACTAAGGATAAAAAATGGAAAGAACATTAGAAGAAATATTGGCAACACCAACTATTATTATAGAAGATAATTTAAAAAATTTTGATACAGAACTAAATGGCGGTGTGATAACACGAGAATTTACTACACCATTCCATATGTTAATGGAATCAAGTGTAAGTTTAGCTAAAGATAGTTTATTAGCTACACAATCTATTATAAGAAGAAAGTTACCATCATTAGCTACAACAAGTTCTGATATATATTTACATATACATAATGATTTAAAAGATAATATGTTTGCTATACCAGGTACAGCACCAATTGTTTTTTATGTTAATGTTATAGATTTAAAACAATATGGTGTAAAAGAAAATAATAGTTATAAAATGTCAATACCTGCTGGTACAGTGATAGAAGTAAGAGGTGTAATATTTACTTTACTAAATGATGTTGAAATAACATTAAAAGATAATGGAAATGTAACAGTTGAACAGATTAATAATGATTTAGATATAGCAGTTAATGATATTGGTATTTTAACATCGGCACTATATACAGATAGCGAAGGTGTTGAATGGGTTGTATTTGAAACAAGTATAAAAAATATTACTAAATCAACATATAATTTACCTATAACTATAAGTAATAATTTTAAAAAAAATATAGGTATCTCTAAAAAATATTCTACAATATACATTTCATATACTGATGATACTACTAAAAATATGAATGTTAGTTATTCAGATGAATATCTTAATGAAAAAGAACCTACAGCTATAGTTAGCTTAGATTCTAACAATATTACAGTTTATATACCAGACTTATACCTGTTAGATAGAACGGTTTCTGGAGTACTTAATATAGATGTTTACGAAACAGAAGGTAATATATATTTACCATTGAATCAATTATCAGTAACTGATTATATTATTACATTAGTTAATACAGGTAAATCAGTTTATACAGCAGTTTCTACTAATATTACTATTGCTGTTAGTTCAAGGGGTATATTGAATAATGGTGTTGATAATATGTCTTTTGAAGATTTAAAAGAAGCAGTGGTAAATTCTACTTTAGGAGATATAGACCTTCCTATAACAGATTTACAAATTAAAAGAAAAGCTAAAATGTCTGGTTATGAATTAGATTTAGTTAAAGATACTTTATTCAATAGGTTATATATAGCTAGTAAAGCTTTACCAGAGCCTGATAGTACTTTAATCCATTCTAAACCAGATTTATTCTTTAATAGAACCACAGTTAATTTAGATAGTGATATGTATAATAATTTTGTATCTATTTACGACGATATATTTATTATAAATAAAGATAGTATTTTTAAAAATGATAATAATGGTAATATTTCGTTACTTAGTAACGATGAAGTTTCTGTATTGAATAATATGCCAAAGGCTACAAGAATAGATTATCTAAAATCTACAAAGTTATTTTATACACCATTTACATATGTTGTTAAGTATGATGAAAATATTACTTCTACAGAAGTTTATTATTTAAAACCTAATATGGATAATATTAGAATATTAAATAAAAATTTTAATATATTTCAAAAGGTTAATACTGATAAATATCAAATTATTAAAACTACATCAGGTTATCAGATACTGAGTAGCATTAAGTATAACGATGAATTGATTAAAACAGATATGAGTAAACTAAAAGCTAGATTAGTATTTAATATACATGGAAGTACTTCAAAATTGTATTTTGATGCAACATACAATACAACTTCAGAACTATTTGAGTTTAATATAACAACAGGTTATCTATATGATAGTATTATTAGTTTAGTTAATGGTACATCAGCTTTAGTAGACAGAACTGTGGAACTAGATACAAAAGCATATTTTTATATTTACTCAACAGATACAGTAATTATAGACAGTGAAAAATTCTTACTTTCTGAATTTGGTAAAACTAATGAGTATGTAACTATTCTTACTAAAGAAGCTATTGATATATCTTTCGGTACAAAATTAGATTATGTTTATAATAGTATTTATAATCTTTATACTAATAGAAAATATAAAAGGTATACATATGATGTACCTATGATTTACACAGAAGATGTTTATGAAAAACAAAATAATGGATTGATATTCCAAACAGAAGTTCTACCTAGTGGTAAAGTAAATTTAACATCTACATTATTACATAAAAAAGGTGATGTTGTAAAAGATGAAGATAACAATATTGTTTATAAATATAAAACAGGTGATATTATACTAGATGAAAATAGTGAACCTACTATAGATGTTTATAGTGGTATAAGTAGAATATTAAATATCATGATGTTAGAGTATGAGTATAAAATTGCTGAAACAGAATCTTATAAAATTTATAATAATCTTATTATGGATATTATCTATAGTATGTGTTATACTGATATGTCAACATTGAATAATATTACATTGGAAAATACTGTTATTAAATATCGTTCATTTAGAAATATAGAAGATGTTAATGTTGATATTAATAATGTTAGTTATAAATTAAATTATAATATTAAACCAGTTATCACACTTTATATTAATAAAGAAAATGAAATAACAGATAGTAAAACATTAGAAGATTATAAATCTAAATCAGGTAAAATCATTAGTACACATTTAAATAAAAATGTTATAGTACTAAGAGATATCAAAGATGAGATAATGAATCTTTTGGGTAACAGTATAAAAGCTATAAGTATTACTGGTATAGACCCTAATAATAATGAAGTTATTAATATCATCGGTAATAATAGATTTACTATTGATAAGAAATTAGAAATTAACGAAGCTAATCTTTACACTGTTAAATATAACATGGAATTAAAAGTACAGTATGTCTAACCTATTGGTTAGACATACTGTTAAATATTTGTTGTAAAATTACAATAAACTCTGTAAAGATTTTATTTTTAGATGTTAAAAATTCTAATCTTTCAAGTTTAGAACTATCCATAGATATCCATGTACTTTTATTTTGACCGATTCTATTTGCTGTGTGTGTGTAATCACCAGTAAAGTTTGCACTAATCTTAACAATATACTCATAGTGTTTATAAGCATTATCTAAGAATGTAATTAAATCTTCACCTGTAGGATTCATAGGAGTAAAAGACATTTCATAAACATAAGAGTTTATTTCTTCATTAACAAGTAATCCCATAACAATAAATGTATCAAATCCATTTACACTCCAGTTAACTTCTGTACTTTCACTATTCTTTTCTAAACTAGTAATAAAACTATCTATTCTAGAAATAATATTAAAAGCAGCAGTTTCACCACATGCTTCTCTTATAAAACCTCTATCATTTAGTACTTGTGACATACTATATTTTTTAGAGAACATATCCCAAACAACTGATTCAGTAGTACCATCGTTATTGTTCCATGTATATCTAGATTTTAATTCAAATAAACTATTCTTTTTATCTTCAGTATATATTTTAGATAACTCAGCTAAATTATCAGCTAACCTATTTAATGTGTGTATAAAATCATTATTTACACGCATCACATCATTTCTAGTAAATACTTTTTTATCTGTAGTTGTTTCAGGAACATAATTATCCATTATACTTTCTACTACATCTATTCCAATAAAACTTCTTTCAGTTGTAAAACTTTTAAGGCTAACAGTAGAAGAGATAACTTTCTCTCCTAATGTATCTTCTAATAGTTTAATATCACCTTGAGAAATTCCATCAGATTTGATTTGGTTCTTAAAGTTATTAATAATATCTTGCATTATAAAATACTTTTTAATACCGAAGTTAATGGTGTACTAATAGAAGAGAAATCAAGTTCTTTATTAATTTCACCATATTCTGTACTCATAGAGTTTAAAGTACCATAAGTAAATAAAGCATTGATATCTTTGTTGTAATGATGGTCTAATTTTTTTAAGAAGAAGTTTTTAATTCTTGTTCTATCTAAAATTAAATCTCCACAGATTTCTTCTATAGAATTATTAACAACGTTAAGTCTTTCAACTTGATTCATTGTATCAGATAGTTTACCTTCAGATACTAGAATGTTAAAGCTATATTTTACAATAACTAAATGCATAGTTGTAGTATCTACAACATTGTTTAAACCACCAATAAAGTTATTAACTCTATTGTATTGTTCTATTAAATTCTTATCCATATTATGCCTTTTCTTTTAATTTTAAATTTAAGTAATGTAAATCATTTTCCATTAAAGATTCTGAAATCTCTAACATATTGACTACTTTTTTAGTAGAAGCATCAGATTCAAGTTTATCTACAAATTTATTTAAGAAGTTTCTATTATTCATATTACTCATTATATCTACTTTAGTAGTAACTAGTAAAATAGTGTCTTCTAATCTTTTATACATGGCTTGATTTATAACATCTTTTTTATTATACAATCTTAGTTGTCTAATTGCATCTTGTTTGATTCTAAGATATCTTCTAAGATCAGTATCATATTGTTTCCAAAATTTATTATAATTTCTTAAACCAAGTATTTCTACTAAGAATAATCCAATCATTGCACCAATTGTTCCACCAGGATTTATAATAACACCAGCTAAAACTAATAATAATCCACCTATATTACCACCTTCTAGTAAAACCTCAAAAGTAGTCTTTAATCTATAATTATCACCATATGTTGAAACTAATGTAACTAATTCTTTACCATAACCAAATCTACTAGCAAATTGATCAGCTTGTTGTTCTGCAGATATTCTACTATTTTGTTCAAATTTATCATCGACAAAACTATACCCGTTTAAATATTCAGTTAAGGCTGCTGATGTATTTAAAGTATTATCAACAGAAGTTTTATTAGATAACTTTTTATAAGTAATATTTATAATATCATCAGTATTATTATTTTTACTATTTAGTTGCTCTTTAACAGTATCCATTAGTAATATTGTATTTTTAACAGTATAAATACTTTTTTCAAATAAAGTAAAACTATGTCCTATCTCATGTAGTAAACCAGCAACTAATTCTCCAGAAGACCACTTTAAACCTTTTTCATGTAAAGCATAAGCTATATCTGATATAATAAAAATATGATATTCTTCAGGAAGATTATGTATTTTAGCATTTTTTAAATCTATAACAACGTTTTCTTTTTTTAATTTTTTATTTAGAGCATCAAAAGCTTTATATATATTTTGATATACATGTTCTGAAGATTCTTTAAAATCTTTTATATCATTAGGAGACATAATAGTTTCTGATTTACTTTTATATCTATTTTCACCATTATAATACTTAGCAATATCTATTACAATATTATATTCACTAGGATAAACAGGAATAGTACAAAGACCACACCCTTCTTCAAATATAAAATTAATACTAAATCCAAATCTTTTAGATAAAATATTACTAATATTTTTTAAAGACTTAGTTGCTATTTCATTTTTAAAGAAATTTTTAGAAGATCTAATATCTTCTTTATTTATTTCAGTTTTTATAAACTGTATTTCTTTTTCTAATTCAGCTGTAAAAACTATATCAGTTTGACTATGTATCATCTCATGAGTTAGGTAGAAACCTAACTCAATATTATCTGTTGCATTTTTTAATAAACTCATTATTCTATCCTAATAGTACAAATCTAGCATCTGTACAGATTTTATAAACCATGCTATAATTAGCAGCTCTAAATTCAGTTTGTGTCATTACTAAATCTCTAGTAATTAATAATACCGTACTATCGTATTTAGTTTCAGTATCATCACCAAATGTTACAAACCCACCAGGATTAACTTTAATACTATCGTACATACAAGGTTTATCTATATGTATAGTTTCACCATTCATAATAACTATTTTAGTTGGGTCATAAACAATAGTATTATTATCTACGATGTCACTTCCATCGCTACTATCAGAAATATAACAATATATTTTTTGTGGGTCTTTTATAAGATTACTTATTCTTAATACATCACCATTTTTTAAAACAATTGTATTACCATATGGTATTTTATCAAGATGGTCATTCATCATATTAGTTAAAGTATTATTTGTAAAATTTAAAACATAAGTAGTTTGGTCACCAATGATTTCATAATTAGTATCGTTAACATTATTAAATAAAGTTATTTTATTATCATGTCTATAAACCATATGAAATTGATATATTTCGGAAGGAACAGTACTTAAAATATCATTACCTATTTCTGTAAATAGTTTAGTATTAATATTAAACAAATAAGCTTTATTATTTTTTCTAGTATGTAAAATATTATAATTGTTTAAATCTGTATCAGTACCACCAGCTAATATAATATTACCATCTAAATTGTTAGTTATACTTATACCATGTAATGCAGTATATGGTAAATCATATGATTCAATACCACCACTATAAGGTTCAAGTTTAACTAGTTTATTTAAATCATAATTAATATAGTAAACATTATTACCAGATACCGTTATACCACCACTTGTACTTAATGGTTCTTGGTTACTTAATGTTAAAAATGTATTTGGATTAACTAATGATAAAGTATTACTAATAGGGTCTAAACTATAAACACATATTTTGATACTTTCATTACTATCTTTATACGAAACTACTACATCACCATTTAACAATTCATTTACATAAAGATTAGGTGTGTATATATCATCTACAGAAATATCAACAGCTTTATCTAGATACACTATACCATCAGTTGTTACATTACTATCTACAATATAGTTAGTGATATTTTTTTGTAATAATATACTTCCATTACTCAACTGATAACTAAAGTTACTTACTTCACCATTAGTAAATATTAAACCTAAATAGTCATATTTATCTAAATATAATTTGTTAGTATCAAATAGTTCTTTATAACTGTGACTAAATAATACTACTTGAACATTAACTGTAATATCATTTTCAGATGTTATAGCAAAATCAAATGTATAATTAACTTTTTCTTTAAATCCAGTAGTTGAAACTCTTATTAAAGTTTTAGTAATATTATCAGTTACTGTAATATTACCATCTGAATCTGTAATACTCATCTTTATATTTTTAAATCTTTTATTAAAAAGTTCAACATTAAAATATAAAACTTTACCAACAATAAATTTATTAGCAGGAGTAACATTATATAAAGGTAACTCATTACTTATTATGTTTTCTTTAACTCCATAATTACTATCAGCATTAGTTGTACTATGATGCATCACATATACTATAAAGTTATCTTCCAATTTAAATTCATCAGGAAGTATAATAGAAGTTAAGTTATCTAAATCATATTCTCTTTTAAATTTAATATTACCACTTAAATCTTTTATTATCCATGTTGAAGCTTTATGTTCACCCGAAGAACTAAACATTCTAAAGTCACTAGTTTTTATCATAACATTACCATCTAGGTTATAGTTATAACTTGTACCAATTATTATAGTTGGTGTATTAACAATAGTGTCAGATATTTTAACACCTTCTTGATTACCCTTAACACTAGATATTCTAGAAGGAGTACCATACTTAATGATATCATTACCTTCTCCATCTTTTAATGGTAGGTTATTACTATCAACTTCTTTATAAACATATTGTGTAACTACATAAAGATTATCATCTTCCTTAACATCTATAGTAAAATTATTATCATAAAGATTTGTACTATCAGTTTCATTTACTATTAAGTCATTACCATAAAAGTCAATAGACTTGCTTATTTTAAAATTAGTAGCAAAGTGTACTAAATTACTTGGTAATAATGTCGGTTCTAAAACCGTTATTCTTATTCTTTTTAACATGTTAACTCCACCATCCTAATTCTTTAGTAGTTTTAGTTGTAACTTCACTACCATCAGTTATCTTAATTACTTCATCAAGTTGATTAAACGGTCCTAATAAATAAGGATCACTTGTATGTCCATTAGCGTGTATACTTATTTCAACATAAAATTCTCTTAAATCATAATAAAAATCTCCACTACCGTCTTCTTTTGGTATTGGTGATTTCCATTTAGTTAGATTAACTTCATCTTTTATGCTTTGATCTAATAATATTGTTTTTTCTTTGTCTTTATAAACTTTCCAAGTAGTGGCGTCATGTGGACCACCAGTTCCGATATCTATAAAGTCATCAACAGTAAAAGTTGCCATTACTTTTCTCCTATAAAGGTATTCAATAATGTGTTAAATGTAATAAATGATAACATAATAAGGAAAAAGCATGTATGATTTATTTAGTAAAAAATACCTTAAACACATTCCTATTGAAAATATAAAAGGTAAAATTTTATCTTATGTATTAAAAGATGATAGATTGAGTTATGAGATAATGGGTAAGAATAGAGATTTTATATTCATAACAGGATATAACCAAGAAGAAAAAGAGTTACCAGTATTTGAACATCCTATAGTTTTAGATGGACTTATGGGTAAACATTATATAGCAGTAGATTTAAGAAAGTATGTTAAATCTTTAAAAGAAAAACCAACTCTTTTATTACCAGAATTATCTAATGTATCATATGGTAAATTCTGTATTATGAGAGCAATATTGACAGATATGATGTTAGAAGATAAAACATCTATTATGGTAGTACAAGATACTATATCGGTTCTATTTGCAATGGTTATAACAACTTACATAGAAACTATAGTAGCATTAACTCCTAAAGAAAAACTTTTAGTAGAAGCTATATCTTTTATGTATGCAAGTTCTCTTTATATACCAGATTACACTAGAGAAGAAAAAAAGAATTATTTTAGAGCCAAATTAAAAAATATTAAATTATCATTACCTATACTTAATGAAGTATATGATGAAATCTTTACTGTTAATTTAGACACATTTAAATTTGAGCATCTATTTGAAAATATTAAATTTATATTAGGTACTAAAAGTCAAGTATTAAATATTCAATCTTTTATTAATAGTATTTCAAATCTATGGTATGGTCCAGGACAAGTGGAAACAACATTATTATCATTAGAAGATTTACCAACTATGATAGCATTATATACTTCTGCTTTATCTGATACTTCTTTAAAGAAATCTAGAATATCTGTTATATTAGACAGATTTAAAAGAAAAGTAGATTTAGATAAAATAACTAAGTTACAATTAAACATGAAGAACTATGGACTATAAGTCCATAGTTCTTATGTATTATATTGCGTCTGTAATTCTTACAGTTGTATTGTTAACAACAACAACTTGTGAATATTTACCTTTTTCTTCAGCAGTTAAAGTTTGTGTTTTACCTAAGATAATAGTACCATAGTTATATACAAATTCTTTACCAGCTATTAGTAATATTAAAGTACCAGTATTAGTTGGAGAATCACCTTCAACAACTATTTTTTCAAAGTTAACTTCTGTTAAATATTTAGTTTCACCTACATGAACAACTAATTTACCAGTTACAACTTCTATACCAGGATTATTAATACTTTCTAAAGAAGCAGGATACATTAGTACTTTATCAGTACCAGTATAAGAAGAAGAAATTCTTAATACACTTCCATCATTAAGTCTAATAGAAGATTTATAAACATCTTCATCAGAAACATCAAGATTATTTTCTGTTACAACTTTAGTATCAGTATCTAAAACAAATACATTTTGTAATTTCATTTTAGGACCATCTACAGAAGAGTTATATAAAGCAACTTTACCATCAGCTCTTAAGTATCCTTGTAAAGAATAATAATAAGGGTCAATAGCGTAAACTCCTGTGCTCTCGTTAAATAATTCTAAACCAAATGGTAACACAGTATCATTAGAGCTATTTAATTTATAAACAGTTTGATTCTCTCTTTTCCATGTCATTTGTCCATCTACTTCATATCTATTTTCACTTCCACCAATAATTAAATATGTATTTAAATCTTTAGTTGGAACTAATGAAACATTTTGTTTTGCAACAAATGGTAAATCAATAGTTTTTTCAACAGTAAATGTACTATATTTAATTTTATAGATTTTTAAACTTTCTCTTACACCATTAGCATCTAATGAATAAGATGGTATAAAATAGATATCATTATTAGGTGTAGTAATCATACTTGTACTAGAAGCAGTACCATTACCCATATTAGGGAATCTAATTTGGTTTAATAATGTAAATGATTGGTCAGCAGGGTTATATGTATAAACTCTAAATACATTACCATTATTAGTTGCAAATTTAGTATTGTAACCAAAGTTAATAACTACTTTACCATTATACATTTTCATAATGTTAAGATTTAAAATACCAATGTTTTCACTATCTTCAATAGTTAAAGCAACACCAACATAAACTAAAGCACCATTTACCATTCTATATTTATTAATAGTTTTAGTAACATTATTACCGATTAAGATAATACCGTCATCCATTTGGATAGAAGATAAACTATTATTAATACCAGTTTGAACAGTTCCTAAAGAACTAACAACATCAGGAACTATAAGAGATTCATTATATAAATATAATAAACTATCTTTAATTAAGAATGTACCAATAGTTTCAACAGGTGTAGAATTACCATTTTGTAAAGTTAAATAACCTTTTAATGTATACGCTTCACCATTAATTAAATTATTAGGAACAATTAATCTTGGGAATACAGTTTCTTGACTTAAAGCATCAATAACGATATTGCCTTGACTGTCTTCTAATGTAAAGTTAACAGCTTTGAATTGTGTAGTTTTTGGATCTACTTTAAGATATGTAATTCTACCAGAAGTAAATTCTGTCATAACAACAGTTTTAAAGTATGTGTTACTTAAGAAAGATTGGAATTTATAATTTAAAATTCCAGAGATAGCATCATTCTTACCTTTGTATTGACAGTTGATAGTATAAGATACTTCATCCTCTAAAAGGTTAGCTGGAATTTCTACTTCATATAGATTTTCTGGATTAGCTAAGAAATGAGCTGTTTTCTCGTATATGACAGTACCATCATCTCTTACAAGTTTCCAAATAGTGTAAGCATGTTCAGTCATACTATTGAAATCTCTAAAAGGATTTGAACTTAAATATAAACTACCTTCTACAGTAGAATCATTAACAACTGTATAATTTAAATAAGCCGTAACTTTTGGTATTCTGATATTAGAAGTATAAACATAACCCACAAAATCAGGAATCTCATAAGCAAAACCATCAGTAAAATCAGAAACAGTACCGTCTGTAAACTTGTATTGAACTCTTACAAATAAATCTTTAGATAAAAGTGTACTTTCGTCTATTGAGAAAGTAGCAGATGTTTTATTAACTGTATTAAGAGCAAGTCTTCCAACGATATAATTTTCTATTGAAAATACTGGTTGTTTAGAAACTTCCCATGCAGTAGCAAGTATAGATTTAGTAGGTAAAAATTCAGCTGGAATATTAGGATTAATCGTAATCATAATTTTTTATCCTTTACTATTTTTTATGAATTTTAATCATCTAATAGCAAGACCGAGGAGACAATATGCATATATATTTTATAAATTTTATAATCAACATACTTAAATTTTTTTACTTACCAATCATTTTACCATTTAGAACTTATATTAGAGAATATGTTTATAATTATCTAATAAAAAATAAAATAATATTTTTATTTCCATACGATTTAAAATTTATAAATCTAACAACATATGTTATAAATAACAATCATATTTTTCTTAAATATAAAAAGACTAACAAGTATACATTTTATATATATTATTGGTTATTTTGGATATGGTATGATGATGAAACATATGATAATATAAATCTAATTAAACTATATGAGTTATGTTATAAATATAAATGGTTAGATAAGTTTTTAAAAAAAGATTTAGAAGAAGTAAATAAAAATATTAATAAAATAACATTTCATAATTTATATAATGATTTTAATCCTAGTAAATACACTATATTATTATATCTTTCAATATTTTATAATAATAACAATTATTATAATCTTAATTTTTATAGTAAAGTTAATAACAAAATATATACAAAATTTGTTATTAAAAATTATCATTATTTGTATAAGGCAAAAGAGTTATAGTGTATGGTTAATACCATACACTATAACTTAATAATTGTAACTGTTGAATAAATTAAACGGTCTAGTATTGTAACTAACTAATTCTCTATTAGCTTGTTCTACCAATCTATCACTATTAAGTTTATTATCAAAATCTTTATCTAGTTGACCTGTTAAATAATTTAATTTATTAGTTAACATAATAATATCATATGTACTAGCAACAGATTTAAGTTGTTCAGATACAACTTCTATCTCTCTTCTAATTATATTATTCTTCTCTTTTCTAGCCATGACATCTTTACCACCAGCATTATTGATATCTGTAAGATGTATAATAGATAGAATATTTTTATTATCTAATCCATACCATACTTTATTTTTAGCATCTGATAAGAACCAGAAACTTAATAACCAAGCGATAACACTATCATCATGACCATCTGCACCGTGGTCTATTCTACCATTTCTTTTTCTTAATCCTGCAAGTTGTGTTATTAAAACAGCATCTCTTACATTGTTAGCTGTATAATATAATGCATTATTAAATATTCTACCATATAACATACTTCTACTTGTTTTACCAGAACCAGAGGTTGCAAAACCAAAATATTTTTTATATCTATCGTAGAATTGCATATTTCTTCTATGCATAGGTGTTTCTAATGCTTCTTTAAAATCACTATTAACATGTGCTTCATCTACAACCCAGTTAAAGATTCTTCTAAAAGGATCGATATTATATTGTGGTAATAATAATAATATATTTTCTATCATAGTAGAACCAGTACTTCTCTTTTCTATAACTAAAGTAAGATTAGGATAATCTATTAACCATTGTGCTATCCATTCCGAGAAGACAATAGTATTAAGTTCGTTATAATTACCAGCAGCTACTAACTCTCCACTATCTGCATCTCTTATGTTCATAGAGATATCATCACCACCATTAGCTTCAGAAGTATCAAGTCCCATAATAAGTTTTCTGTGTTGTAGTTTAGCTAATACTTCAGCTTTAGGAACATACCATTTAGTTATATAACCAAAATCAGATACTTCTATATAAGGGTCACCAACCATAGATTTATTTATTTTTTCTAATAACTCTTTAGGTATCGGAGATTCTTCACTACCTTGCGACCATTTATTTAAATAATCGGCTTCAGCATTTTCACCTTCTGAGAAAGCTTGTTGCATTTTCTCTCTTAACCATTCATCAGTTTTACCTAATTGTCTATGTGAGAATTCTAGTAGTATACTGATGTTACCATTAGGATTATTAGCTTTAATAGTTTTTCTTAAATCTTCTTCATCTTCACAATCATAAAGATGTTCAGTCCATCTTAATGCTTTATCGTATATTTTTTCTTTAGCATATTTACCAGATGATGTAGATAAGAATCCAGCCGTTGTAGTAAATAAATTTCCATATGGCGAACCGTTAAGTTTGGCACTATCAACAGCAGCATTTGAAGATGCTAGAAGAGCAGGTAAAGAAATATGTATATTATTAATAAATGCAATCTCATCAACATGGTGTATTGCAACGGTATAACCCCTACCAACATTTCTTGCTGCTTTCTCTGAAGATTGTGGTACAGAGGTTACATAATTGTTACCTAATCTATTAACAGTTATTCTTTCCGTATTATTGGCATCCTGTTTAGTTTTAAGATTGAGATAATATGGAAGTTCTTCTTGTAAATCTTTTAGTCGTTGTATATTCTTACTTCTTAATCCATCATCTTTTGTAAATAAGTGTACATTTGTTTTAACACATAATATATTTATAAGAGAAATCATAAGACTATCAACAGATACTGATTTTCCAGTTTGTCTTGGTTGTATAAGTAAACCAGTAATATGGTTAAAGAATAACCAGAATAAAGATATATTACCTCTATTAGCTTCTAACGGAACAGGTTGTGTTCCTGAACTAGCAGGTATCTTAATAATCTCCCTAAATATATACCAAGGATTTTCTTTAGCTTCAGACACAACTGCTGTCATGTCTTCTAAAGTTATAGTTGGGTCATGTGGGTTAATTCCAACTAAACTAGGATTAATTAACGCTAACGGAAAAGCATGATTCTTAACTCCCATAGCTTTAAGTAAACCGGCATATCTTAAAAATGATTTATTTGTTGTATTATAATCTATTATAGCTGTAGGATATTTCTTCCAATCTTTTAGAAATAATATCATTTTATCTCCTTAATCTTAGACTATAATGTCTAATGTGTTATTTTCATAATAATTATTTATTTTTTGTAATATCTTAATAAGTGTAATGAATTAAAAATAAGGAGTGTAACTTGTCAACAGAAGAAAAACCAATAGTCAATGTTGGTAAAGAATGTAAATTCGTTGTACATATTCCAAAAGAAGAAACAGAAGATGGTGAAGTAATAAGACCAGATTTACACTTCGTAAAAGAAGTAGAGTTTAAAGAAGATGGAACATCAGAAAAGAAATTAAGAATAATCAAAGATTTTCAAAAACCTTTTTATGTAACAAAACCACATTTTCAAAATCATGAACAAAAGAAAGAATCTGAATCATTAGATAAACTCAATAAGTTCTTTGCAACAGAATCTGATATGTTAAAAGAAGTAGCTAGAAAATTAGGTGCTAGATATCAAGGTAAAAAAAATGAAAGATTTATAAAAGATAATCCCTTTATATATGGATTAGATGTAACTTCTAGAACATATATTAAAAAAGCATATATAGATAAGTTTGGTATATTTACACCTTATGATGTTTGTGTACTTGATATTGAAAATGAAATAGATGGTGACCAAAGAATATCTGTTATATCTATAACTATGGGTAAAAAAACATTTACTACTATATTGGAAGGTTGGTTAGAAAAATCTGAAAGTAATTTAGATAAAATTAGATTACTATACAAAAATATGGTTCCACAAGTAGATTATATACAAGATATAGAAGATGAAACTATATTCTGTAAAACAGAAGTAGAAATGATAAAAAAGATTTTTAAAAAACTACATGAATGGAAACCTGATTTAGTAGAGATTTGGAACTTTATGTACGATATTGGTAAAATCTTAGAATGTCTTGAAAAAAATGGAGTAGACCCAAAAGATGTTTTTTCTGACCCAGATATACCTAATGAATATAGATATTTTAAACTTAAAAAAGGTAAAATATCAAGAATGACAGAAAAAGGAGTTCATGTTTCATTAGACTTCTATCAACAATGGCATACTATTATAGCTCCGTGTAGTTTCTACATAGTCGATGGTGCTTCTGCTTATTATTATATTAGACAAGGTGGTAAGAAAGTACCAACTGGTTATGGTATGGATAGTATTATAGAAAAAGAAGTTGGTAAAGAGTTTAAGAAATTAAAATTAGTAGATGGTACAGCCGAAACATTAGAGAAAGCTGATTGGCACTTATATATGTCTAAGAAAAGAAAACATGAATATGTTGTCTATAATAAATACGATACAAGAGGACCATTAGTATTGGATGGTGAAACTAAAGACTTAGCTGTCAACTTACCTGTATTATCTGGGTATAGTCCTTTTGAATTTTTTAATAGCAACCCAATAAGAATTGTAGAAGCTTTACATTTCTTCTACGAAGAACGAGGATGGATATTGGGTAGTGCACCAACAACTAAAAATGATGATAAGCTACTTGGGCTAAATTCATGGATTGTATTACTTCCGTCTTATCGTATTAAACCTAATGGTTCTAAATTAATTTCAGAATCATCATCTATCAATACCTTGATACGTCTAGCAGTAGGCGACGCAGATTAACAACTTGGTCTGAGTATAGTAGAAACACTATACAAGCAACTCTCTAATTGCAGGGAATCTGTGTATTATAACAATACTACTTATAACTAGAAATAGATTATAACACTTCTATATAGTAATGAATAGAAGTATAGTGAAAACTTGTTATATCGGACAATCAATGCAGCGAAGCACCTAAGTAACTAAGTT
>JACCEC012625826.1_pt1 | contig 20918 bp, 20 predicted proteins | sample 7450121 | NCBI WGS metagenome assembly JACCEC01 (sample SAMN15323455, study PRJNA562643) | freshwater metagenome | isolation source: river surface water | place: USA:Blue River Watershed | collected 2017-08-18 | reverse complement strand
ACCTGGAGGAGTTGAAAGTAAACCAAAAGTTAGCTCCGCTCCTATACCTGGAGGAGTTGAAAGTAAACCAAAAGTTAGCTCCGCTCCTATACCTGGAGGAGTTGAAAGTAAACCAAAAGTTAGCTCCGCTCCTATACCTGGAGGAGTTGAAAGTAAACCAAAGGTTAGCTCCGCTCCGATACCTGGAGGAGGTGAAAGTAGGAAAGAGGAAAGAAATTATCCGCCAATTCCGCCACCATTACCAAAAAAATAGAAATTAATAGAAATCATTGATTATATGACATTTAATCTAAACAAGTCACCTAGGTACTATTATTCAAAAAACGATATTACAATTGGACCTTTGACCATTTATAAGCTATTAGTAAGAATAGATGCTGATACTTTAGTTTTTGTAGAGGGGGGCAAAGATTGGGAAAAAGCAAAACATATACAAAAGCTAAAAAAATTCTTTACCACTAAATAAAATAGAGTTAAATGTTTGATTATCAGTATATATTTTATTGTGCATTATATTAAACTTTACTTAGATATTGATTTAGAAATTTACAATTTTACCAATTTAATCTTAGTGCAAACTATTAAATACTAAAACAAAATAAATATGATTAATCTAGAAAAACGTAAGCCAATTAATTTGAGCAAAACAGTGCCAAGCTTAGGAAAAGTTAAAGTAGGTTTAGGTTGGGATGCCTCCAACGTTACAAACGCAGACATTGATGCGTCAGTTTTTTTACTTAATAGTAATGCAAAAACCCCAACAGAGGGATACTTTGTTTTTTATAATAATCCCAAAAGTGAAGACGGGTCTGTATCGCATTCTGGTGATAATAGGAGTGGTGTAGGAGATGGCGATGATGAAGTAATAGATATTGATTTAACAAGGGTCTCGAATCAGATATATAGTATTATGATTGTAATTTCTATTCATAATTCTCAAGATGGTGTGCATTTTGGAAATGTTCTTAACTCTTCTGTAAGGATATATAATCTTAACGATGCTAGTACTATTTGTGAATATAAACTAACTGAAAAGTTTGACGGAGATGATTCTCTAGTAATTGGGCAATTTATACGTAATAATAATGAATGGAGTTTTGAGGCTATTGCACGAAGTTTCAGAGGAGGCTTAGGGGAAGCTGTTAATTTATATTGTTGAAAACTAAAAAATATATATTAAACTTATGGCTCTTAACTTAAATAAAGGAAGTAGATTTAATTTAACTAAGGATGCTCCTTCACTAAAAAAAGCAGGAATTGGATTAGGTTGGAGTCCGAATACTACACCTAATGGCCCTGATTTTGACCTTGATGTTAGTGCGTTTTTATTAACACAAGATTCAAAAGTTGCACATGAGAGTTATGTTGTGTACTTCAATTCAGAATTGACGAAAGAGACTCCTGAGGGTAAAAGACCTATGTCTGGAGATGAGTCTGTTCTAGGTGCGATAGATTCACTTGATGGAACAGAAAGCGATGGGGCTGATGATGAAGATATGAGGATTGATTTTGAAAAAGTTTGGGAAGGTATAACTCAAATAGTTATCACTGTTACTATAACAAAATATCCAAATGATAGAAAAAAAGATAGGCGAACATTATTGCAAAATTTTGGAATGATAGATGATTGTTATATACGAGTTTGGGACGAAAAATCAGGAGTCGAAATTCTAAGATATAACTTGAAAGAGGATTTTAAAAATGAAGACGCCGTTGAGTTTGGTAGGTTTGTAAAAGTGAATAATTCTTGGGAATTCGTTGCAACTGGAGACAAATATGTTGGTGGACTTGAAGTATTTATCAATCAATTTACTTAAAAATATATGGCTATAAATTTGAATAAAAATCAATCTTCGCTTCCAAAAAATGGATATAATTTAGAGAAAAAAGATAAAATCAAGAATAGTGATTTATTCAGCGGAGACTCGAATGGCGGTGGTAATGCAAATCAATCTACAAAAAAAATACTTTTGATAGTATTATTTATGATTGTAGGATTTGGTATTTATTATCTTTTATCAAAGAAAAAAGTAACGGAATCTTCAGATAATAAGGCTAAGGATTCACTTAAATACCAATTAGAGAATAATGCACAGAAAAGTCAAATGACCACCGATACATCATCGATCCAAATGGACTCAAGCTTTGCTACAATATCGACTGTTGATTCGTCAAATACCAATTCTGTTGACAGTAGAACAAAAAATGATGCAAGTATTGATGTTAAAAGTAAGGCACTACGAGTGATTAAAGGTGATTTTGGAAATGGAATTGATAGAAAAAGAACTCTTGGTAGTGAATACCAAGAAATTCAAAATAAAGTGAATGAATTGTACCGAAATGGTTTATAGAAATCTGTTCTTTATAAATGATAGGAAATTCTAAAAGCTTTTTAATTCTTGATAATTAAATAATTCGCTTTATTTATTGATTGTTACTTATGGTAATTGATATAAAAGAATACAGGCACTTCTCATTTGATTTATGGTTAACGCTAATAAAATCAAATCCCGAATTTAAAATTAAGCGAAATTGTCTTTTTAAAGATTTTTTTAGAATAAATAGTAGTCAGGAAAAGATAAGTAAGACTATTAGAAAATACGATTTATTATGTAATAAAATAAGTGAAAAAACAGGAATACATATTTATTTTCATGAAATTTATTGTCTGATTTTAAGTGAATTAAATAGAGATATTGACTCAATTAGGCTTGAAGACTTAAATGAGTTTTATGACTTATCTGAGAAATTATTTTTTGATAATATGCCAGAACTTATAGATTCTAAGGTGAAGATACTTTTTAAAAATATTAAATCGGAATCTAAAACAATTAGTCTATTGAGTAATACTGCATTTATTAAAGGGTCAACATTAAGAAAAGTCATTTCTTATTATGAATTATCTGAATATTTTTCATTTCAACTATACTCAGATGAAATTGTTTTTTCAAAGCCTAATAGTCGTGTTTTTGAATATGTTTTTGATAAGGCAAGTCAGTTACAAGCTTTAACAAAAAAAGATATTGTTCATATAGGGGATAATAAATATGCAGATTTTTACGGTGCAACACAATATGGGTTTAGTGCTATACTTATTTAAATAAATGATTAATCGATATAGTTTACATAAGATTTACGAGGAAGACTCAGTACCTTTTGACACTTTTGAATATAGTTTATTTAAATTTGGAGATATATCGTATGCAGAAAAATTTGCTACACAATTATTTGATGGGTTTATAAAAAAACACAAGGAATGGGTACTGAAGAATAGTGAAATTATACTTTTACCAAGTCCTTATTTATCAATTCCTACTGCTTCGAACTATTTGTGTAAGTATTTTAAACGTAATTTAAATCGATTTCTCTTTGAAAATGGAAAGAATGTTTGTGTTGAGTCAAAAATTTATAGGAAACAAACATACGTTGAAGACTATGGAAATATGAATTATGAACAAAGGATTAAGCTCATATCGAATGATACTTATTACATTAATCGAAATTTTATTGATGGTAAAGCTTGTATTTTTATAGATGACATTAAAATCACAGGTAGTCACGAACATATTGTTAATAAAATTTTGAATGATAATCTTGTAAGTGGAGATTTCTTATTCATTTATTATGGAGAATTATGCAACAATGAAGTAAATCCAAATATTGAAAACTATCTCAACTATTCTGCAATAAAGAATATTGAAGACATTATAAATATTTGCCATAAATCAACTTTCAGATTTAACACGAGAATTATAAAATATATATTACAATTGACCCAAAGTGATTTTTTATTTGTTTACAAAAAATTTTCAATTTGTCAAAAAAAAGAGTTTTTTGAACTCTTAATTAGTAATAATTACCACCAAATACACGAGTTTCAAAGTAATCTAAGATTAATTAAATAATTTAATATAAAGAACTATGCAAGAATTAATTCAACAAATTTTAGAGAACCCTGCCGCTTCAATGGCTATTATTGGTAATTTAATAATTATTGAGAGTTTACTCTCTGTAGATAATGCGGCTGTCCTAGCCACTATGGTTATGGATTTGCCTGAAAAACAAAGAGATAAGGCTCTTAAATATGGCATTTGGGGGGCATATATTTTTCGTGGGCTGGCGATGATATTCGCAGCGTTTCTAATTAAAATATGGTGGCTGAAACCTTTAGGTGGTTTATACTTGCTTTATTTAGTTTTTGATTATTGGAAAGGAAAGCAAACAGTTGAGACAGAAGATGATTTTATAGATAAAAATAGTAATTGGCTATATAAAGCAACTGTTGGTACATTGGGTAATTTTTGGGCAACAGTTTGCTTAGTTGAGCTAATGGATATGGCATTTTCAATTGATAATGTTTTTGCGGCAGTTGCATTTACCCCAAATATAATTCTTGTTTGCTTGGGTGTATTTATTGGTATATTAGCAATGCGATTTATTGCTCAATGGTTTGTAAAACTTATGGAAAAGTATAATTTTCTTGAAACAGCGGCATTTGTTGTGATTGGAATCCTTGGAGTTAAATTGACATTATCTTTATACGAGCATTTTTATCCAGAGTCAAGTTTAAGTAAATTTTTATCAAGTCATACTGCTGATATTGGAATTTCAGTGTTGACTGTAGCTATTTTCTTTGTCCCTATCATCACAAGTGCAATATTTAATATTCCCAAAAAAAATGTATAAAATTTGAGGTCAAATTAAGTTATTGCTTATGATTGAATATGAAAAGGTGGGTAGTAACTTAATTTAAAAATCGGGAGTGCCCTATTGAAAATCTTGATAAATAAACAATAAATACAATGTAATATGTCTATTAATCTACGTAAGGATGAGAAAATGTATCCAAATACACTAAAGTCAAATGTTGATAATAGTAGAACAGAAAAAGATAAAACATTATTTAAGTCTAATAAAGTAAAATTATTATTAGTGTGCTTCACTTGTTTACTATCTTCTGGTATTTATTGGCTAACTCTTGAGAAACCCAAAGTAGAAAGAGAATTAATTAAGACTCAATCCTCCAACTCATATTGGGATAATATACCCAAGCCAATTGGGTGGGTAAATGATTTTGAAGAAATATTTACACCAGAAGAAGAAAGAAAATTAGATAGTTTAATACAAGATTTTGAAGATCGGACTACAGTAGAAATAGCGGTAATCACAATTCCAAAAGCTGCTGTTGAAGTAGGGAAATTTGAGGAACTAACACTTCGGATAGCCCAAACTTGGGGAGTAGGTAAAAAAGAAACTAACAACGGTATATTAATAGGTATTTCAACTGGGTATAGAAAAATCCGAATCCAAAATGGTTTGGGAATTGAAAAACAAATGTCAAATGAACAAACCAAGAAAGTTATTGATGAGGTATTTATTCCTAATTTTAAAATAGGAAATTATTATACAGGTACTTTCAATAGTATTCAAGCTATTAAACAAATATTGGAGAAAGACTCACTTAATCAGCGTTTCTAATTAGTGGTATTAGACTTATAAATCATTTATTTGTAAATAAAATCCCCCTAATTGACCACTCAATAACTTATCCAAAAATTAGTAGATAAAATTATTTTTTTCGTATTTATTTGTTGCGTTTATTTTCTATCAACTCAAATCTATTCGATATTCTCTATGAAAGTACATCTCATCAAATCTCCTGAATTAAATCCTGAAACTTATCAAAAAATAGTCAATGTTGTCCGTTCTGTTGAAGGAGGATCTATTACATTTATCGGTACTGATTTTGAATTCAATAGAGAAGATTATTATTTTCTTAGGTACTCGCTATATCCTAATCATCCCTTTCAATATTTATCGAATCAGGAGAAAATTTCTTTTAAGCAAGGTCTCAATTTCCCTCTTTCTTGGAGGGAGTTGTTTCGTTTGTGTGAAGATTATCGCCGTGGATATGGTATCGGCGACGATGATTTTGTGATTTTACTGACAGACCGTAAAAATGCCCTAAACTGGTTTAGTGCTTCAGATGGTGCAAGAAATATATTTATCCATACTGCCGAATGGGAGCATTATACAACATTATCAATCGAGTATCCGATTGCTCATCAAATCGCTGAAAATATTTTTCAGGTATTAATGGGGGTTGATTTGGTCAATATCCCTAATAAATATGCACATTCGCCTCTGAGAGGATGTATAAACGATATTTGTATGGACAAATTTGAGGTAATTGCTAAGCTGAAATCTGGCTCGATTTGCAGTGATTGTGTCATGAAAATCAGGGAGTCCTTTACGGATTGGCAAGTAGCAAAACAATTACAAGAGATTCTGATTCATGTAAGGAATAAATATGACTTGAATTTTTTTGATTTACCCGAAGATGATTTATCTCCTATTGTTTTTAATAAAAAAGATTGTCAGCTGACCTTTCAAAAATATAATAAAACTGTACCATTATATCCCTTGGAAGCTACCCTATACCTCTATTTTATTGAGAATCCAGAAGGTAGTACCCTAGCAAATTTAAAGACCAATGAAGTGGAACGTTTGAAATTGGCAAGTATTTATGTCAATCTGAACCCAAATGTTACGCCAAAAGAAGCTTTGATAATTATTGAAAATTTACTTAATAATAATTTTAGCACCAATAAATCTAAAATAAATAAAAAAATTGAAGAAAATATAGCCAATCAGAATATTTCACAAAACTACATCATTTCTGGGGGAAGGGCTCAAACATTCTCCGTTTCTATCTCGAATAATGCTGAAAAAGTAATCAATAATAGAGAAAATACATATCGGGTAGTCCTCCATAATGGAACACCGATTTTAGAGAAAAATGGATTACCGTTCCTACAGCAAAAAGTGTGACAGTGTAGTTTATTCAGGCAATACAACCTTGTAATTTCTCGACAAAAGCATAATGGTATTGTATATTTGCAGAAATATATAATACCATTTATGTTTATAGCTCTTTCAATTTACTTTCAATTGTGTTCATTTGTTTCATCTTTATTTTAAAAATTTATTCTAATTTCTTATTGGCTTTTTAATTGTTTGTCTCATTTCTGGGACTCACCGACCGGAGGTGTGCCTATTCCTCTCGATTTTAACCCAAAATAGGTATATTTTTATTCATTTTTCAATTTTTGTCAAACCTTTTTATTCTTGAAAATTATGCAAAAACAAACTATGTTATTTGATACTCATATTATTGCATTCAAAGAAAAACTAAAAGAATTAAGACAGGAGGATTCTTCAACGGCTGTAAGTATGCAAGCCGTGGCCAATGAAGAGTTAGAGGAAAATAAAGTACAAAAAAGAGTATCGAGTGGCGGAATTGCCTACATGATTTCGAATTTTATTCAATCAACTAAAAATTCATTGCCACAAAAAGCTGAAGAAAGTATTGCTTTTTTGATTGATGCTCATCAACAAGGATATTTTGCCATCAACACAGATTGGTATAAAGGGGGGAGCTTTTATTCGATGATTGTTAAAGAAACCAAAGATGAAGTTAAAACCGATGTTTTTGAATTTTTGCAGGCGTTATTTCCTTATCATCATTTGAGTGCCGAACTTGATGTAGATCAAAAACTATATCCAAAAATTATTGTTGAAGCGTTTCATAAGTATTTTTCTGAAAGTGATTTGGCGAAGATGTTTGCTCGTAAAAAGGTATCAGAAGCCAATCAATTTTATTTGTTGCATTATTTGGGATTGATGATTGAAAATGGAAATTTCAAAGTGATTTTCTCAAGTGAATTGAACCCATTTTTCTCTCAAAAAGAAGTTTTCAAGTTTCATTTGAGTTTGGAGAACGAAACACAATTTTGGATCAAAGAAGGGCTTTGGAAGGTATATACTAATTTTCATAACCCAGGAGAGTTTGAGATTTGTCATACCCAAAAAATATTAAAATATATCTTTCCGAGTGAAAAAAAGGCTAAAGTTGCGAAGGATGTATTTGAGGAAAAAGGTGAACAAACTAACCTTATCGCTCCGAAAGATATTCCGGTTAATGAACTACATTATGAGGAAGATTTACAACAAAATTTAGATGATATTAAGGATGCTTTGAAAAATATTCCTCTTCAAAATTGGATTAAACACAATTCTTTAAGAGTCATGCTACATGGCGAGAGTGGTTCTGGAAAAACAGCTTTTGTGGCTCAACTTTGCCGTGAATTGGGATTTTATCAGTTTTCGGTAGGAAATTTGAGTTCAAAATGGGTTGGAGAAACCGAGAAAAATATTAGAAATATTTTCGAGAGAGAATATCCTCGATTGATGAAAAAATACAAAGGGAAAGTAATTCTTTGTATCGATGAATTTGATGGTGTTGCAGGCACAAAAGTTGCTGCCGATTCTGCGACTGCTAATTATCATAATTCTGTGGTGAGCCAGTTGTTAAATTCTTTGGACAACTTCAAAGGTATTATGTTTGTTACGCTCAATAATGCTAGTCCTGATCGAATCGAACCTGCCATCATGAGAAGATTTGTATTTGATTTTTCTTTTGATTTACCATCGAAAAATGCCCGAAAAGAAATTTGGAGGGTTCAAGAAGGTTTTTGGAGTGGCGATGAACAATTATTGAATAAACTCTCAGAGTATGTATTGACTGGTGCCGAAATTAATTCAATTTCACAGAAATTAAATTTCTTAAAATATATGAATAAAAGAAATCAAACATCTACAGCAGATTTGATAAAATTAGTGGAAAGTCAGGTTGAGAGGGTTAAGCGAACACGTTATAATTATACTAAACTTGATAAAAAAACCATCGGGTTTGAAATGAGAGCGTAGTATTTAATCAAAAATGCCCAATCTTTTGTGGATTGGGCATTTGTTTATGACAATTTAGCTTGCAGAAAAGCAGTTAGAACGTGAAGACCTTTTTCAAAACGAGCATTGTTATTGATGATAATATCTGCATCATACTTGGTTGGCTCGATATATTTCTCGTAAGTAGGGGCTACATGATTTTCCCATCGGTACAATACGTCTGTTAAGTCATATCCTCGCTCATTATTATCTCTAATGATGCGTCTTTTAATTTTTACATGCTCTCGGGCATCAATAAATACCTTTAAATCGAGTAAATTAGATACAATTTCTGAGTGAAAGACAAAAATCCCTTCTACAACAATAATCGGTGCGGGTTCAAAAACCAATAACTTTGGAATTACATTTGGATTATTGAAAACATATTCTTTATGTTTGACAACCTCTCCCTCTCTCAATGCTTCGATATGTCGAGCAAATAACTCAAAATCGATTGCTTCTGGTAAATCGAAATTTTCTACATTATTTTGGTCTTTAGGTACTAAATCCCTTGTGCGGTAATAGTTATCCTGAGAAATCAAGCAAATTTGCTCTTTCGAGAATGCCTTCATTAATTGATGCAGGAAAAATGTTTTTCCGGACGCACTTCCTCCGGTAATTCCAACGATATAAGGTTTTGTCATTTTTTAAAGCTGATGAAGCCAATAGTCGGCTAAATTTTCGTGCTACAAAATTACAAAAGGCTTTGAATCTTTTTAGCAATTTGCTAGAAAATAACAATTGCTGGACGGAAAAGCTCTTTTGAAGCACTCCATCCAGCAATTGTTATTAAAAATGTAAATTAAAATAGCAAAATTATAAACCAAATGCCATCAATAGTAATGCTGCCAAAATGCCACCAATAATAGGACCTACTACAGGAATCCAAGCATATCCCCAATCGCTTTTTCCTTTTCCAGAAATAGGTAATAGGGCATGTGCGATGCGGGGTGCTAAGTCACGGGCAGGATTGATAGCATAGCCAGTTGGTCCACCCAAAGACAAACCAATTCCCCAAACCAACATACCTACCAAATACGGAGCTGTTCCGTTTGGTAAATCGGCAGAAAAACAAGCTGGCACCAATACCAACACAATAGTACCAATGATTTCAGTCAAAGTATTAGTGAACGGATTACGAATAGCAGGAGACGTTGAAAATACACCTAAAATAGCACCTTTATCCTCCGTAACTCCAAAATGAGGTAAATAGGCAATCCAAACTAAACAAGCTCCCAAGAATGCTCCAATCATTTGAGCCGCAATATAAGGTACTACGTTCGACCAATCACCCGATTTGAATGCCATAGCAATTGTTACGGCAGGGTTGAGATGGGCATCTGCACTACCAAATTTTTGAGCTACAAAAATACCACACATGACTGCCATTGCCCAAGCTGTAGTCACAACCATTAATCCAGCATTTTCACCTTTGGTGCCTTTCAGTAAAATGTTTGCTACTACACCGTCGCCGAGCAGAATCAGCACAAGTGTTCCAAGGAGTTCTCCGATAAAGCTTGAAGTTTGCATATAAATATATTTTATTAGGGTTTAGAATGATTTTCTTATTTCGAATGTCGCAAATTTGAGAATATTTTATTGATTTTACACTAAATTTTCTAAAAAAAATTATAATAAAAATAAGTTATTCACTATTTTGAATGAATAATACTAAAATCTCCATAGTTGTAGATTCAAATTTGACTTATAAACATTATTTTATTTTGACAGAACAAGCATTAGCTTTAACTTTGTACTTTACATTAGCCTTTCTAAGCATCTTTAACCAATAACATCAGTCAAAAAAATAGGTAAAGGCTAAATAATCAAATGAATTATTTATGATATTGAATTCACTTTCTGCTATTTCTCCTATTGACGGTCGTTACCGTCGTCAAGTTGAATCTTTAGCACCTTATTTTTCTGAGTTTGGCTTGATACATTATCGTGTTAGGGTTGAAATCGAATATTTTATTGCTCTTTGCGAGTTACCTCTCCCGCAATTAGAATCTTTCGATAAAGCCTTGTATGCAAAGTTGCGAGAAATTTATGAAAATTTTTCGGAAAATGACGCATTGGCAATCAAAGAAACAGAAAAAACAACCAATCATGACGTAAAAGCAGTTGAATATTTTATCAAAGATGCTTTTGATACATTAGGTATTAGTCAGTATTCTGAGTTTATACATTTTGGTTTAACTTCTCAAGATATTAATAATACTGCTATCCCTTTATCTTTAAAAGAAGCAATACAGTCGAATATTTTACCTGTTTTCGAGGAAATTTTATTAAAAATCAACGAATTGGCAGAACAGTGGAAAGATGTTTCATTATTGGCACACACCCACGGACAGCCAGCATCGCCAACAAAATTGGGAAAAGAGTTTTTGGTATTTTCTGAAAGAATTTCCAAACAAATTGCCCAATTGAATGCTATTCCGTATGCTGCTAAGTTTGGAGGGGCAACTGGTAATTTCAATGCCCATCATGTAGCCTATCCGACATACGATTGGGTAACATTCGGTAATCATTTTGTAAATGATATTTTGGGGCTTTCAAGAAGTCAAAAAACCACCCAAATTGAGCATTATGATATGTTAGCAGCAATGTGTGATGCTCAAAAGCGAATCAATAATATTTTGATAGATTTATCGAGAGATATTTGGACTTATATCTCGATGGGGTATTTCAAACAAAAAATCAAAGCTGGGGAAATTGGGTCTTCTGCGATGCCTCATAAGGTTAATCCGATAGATTTCGAGAATGCGGAAGGAAATTTAGGAGTAGCCAATGCACTGTTTGAGCATTTTGCCGCTAAATTACCTATTTCTCGTCTTCAAAGAGATTTGACAGATTCTACTGTGTTGAGAAATATCGGTGTACCGATTGCTCATAGTTTGATAGCTCTAAATTCATTATTGAAAGGCTTGAACAAATTAGAGCTTTATCAAGAAGCAATCGACCATGATTTAGAAGAAAATTGGGCGGTTGTGGCAGAAGGAATTCAAACCATTTTGAGACGTGAGGGCTATCCGAAGCCTTATGAAGCTTTAAAGGAATTGACTCGTAAAAATGAAAAAATTACCGAATCAAGAATCAAAGAATTTATTGATACTTTGGGGGTAAGCGAGAAAGTGAAATTTGAATTAAGAAGAATTACTCCTTTCAATTATACGGGTATTTAATGAATCTTATATTATAAAAAGGTTTCTCTTGAGGAGAAGCCTTTTTTGGTTAATTTGCCAAACAAAATATTGTTTTTCATGTTTAAGGAGTAGATTTATTCATCAAATTAAACCTAAAATATATCATGGCACAGGCGAAAATTGAAATCATTGATGCAATCCGAAATACGGCCAAAAAATTAAGCGATTCCAACGATTATATGTGGGGACACATGGGTAGCTGTAATTGTGGGCATTTGGCTCAAGAAATTACCAAAAGAACTAAAGCAGAAATTCATGCCCTTGCCATGCGAGGACACGGAGATTGGAACGAACAGCTAAACGATTATTGCGGCATTACTCAAATGCCAATTGATTTGGTGATTCATGAAATGTTAACTGCAGGATTCTCTGTTGAGGATTTGCAACAATTGGAACGTTTATCTAATCCTGAAATATTGAAAAGATTATCACCCGAAAAGCGTATCCTGAAACACAATCTCAAGGCAGATGTAATCGTTTACTTAAATGAATGGGCAAATATGTTGGAGGAGTCGCTATTGGCACAAATTCGATTGCCTAATTTTTTGAACGAAACAATTATCCCCGAACATGCGTAAAATTTTTATCACCTGTGTTTTTTTGCTTATTTTGAACCATACATTTGCTCAAAATGATATTCCCGTCTCTAAAAATGAGGAACAACAAACACAGATTTTATACGAAAAACCTCGTCCCGAGTGGATGAATAAGTTGCGATATGGTGGAAATATTTGGCTTGGTTTTTTTGGAACTTTTTACATTGATGCCTCTCCAATGATTGGCTATGATTTGAACGACAAAGGAACAGTAGCTGGATTGGGGGCAACTTTTATTTTTCAGGGGACTTTCAATAGAAATAGTTCGAGTAATTCGAATTCTACGATTTTTGGTCCAAAGGTATTTGTCCGTCAGCAGATTTACCGTAGTTTTTATGCTCATGCGGAGTACGAGTTTGTGAATGCTTATGCAGATCAATTTTACTCTTATATTCCCGATTTGAATAATCCTTCGGCTGCAAATAAGAAAGTTTGGGGTAGTTCTCCACTTCTTGGAATCGGATTTTATCAAGGTGGCGGCGGCAATCGGGGTAGTTTCATAACACTTATGTACAACATGGGATATCCTAATCGAGGATTTATCAGTCCGCAAAGTTTATTGGGATCTCAAACACCGATTACGCTACGTTATGGATTTTTGTTTTAAAAATATTTAAGCCCGATATAATTCGGGCTTTTTTTATCAATTAATGGCTTTTTAGACACGATAGTCTATAGATGTTGCTTCCAAAATTACTTAGGTGTTCATCGCCAAAATAAGAGTTTTATACTCATAAATATTTATAACATAAGCTAATATAAAGCCAGGTGATTTATATTTTTGGCTATTTTATATAAAAACTGTTATTTTGTATTTTTATGCCTAAATTGTTTTGTCTTGAGATTCGCTAATAAATATTCTTTTGCCCTTATTTCGTCTATTTTTTTGACAGTTGTTCCACTCATTTTTAGCTCGGCACTTTCAATCGGAATTATTGCCAACGAAACCATTATTTCCGAATTTTCATGGAAAGAATGGCTCATCATTACAATTGCGAGTTGTATTACTTCAACTTTTGCCTTTACACCACCAACATTATTGGCATTAATTTTTGGTTATTTCATAGGATGGTATGCTTTATTTCCGGTATTCTTGATGAATATGGTTGCCATTATTTTGGTTAATATTATCACAAAAAAAATTGATGCCGACCGATTTAGGAATCATTTATCCGAGAATCCTAAAGTGAATCAAATTCTGGAAAATATCAGCAAAGGAGAACTCCAATTTATCTTTTTTGCTAAATTATCGCCGGTTTTACCTTTTGCCTTAACAAATTTCGTTTTTGCACTTTCTGGAGCAAAATTACGCAATATTTTATTGGGAGGTTTTTTAGGAATGATTCCACGGACTTTAGTGGCAGTTTGGACAGGATCGCAAGCCAAAGAAATAAAATTATTACTTGAAAACCCAAATGAAGGAAATTTACAAAAGATTTTGATAATTTTACTGATAGTTTTTTCGGTAGGAGGAATTCTTTATTACCTGATACCAAAAAATAAATCATAATATTGTTTCATCCTAAGCCTTTAATCCTTTGAAAATAGTTTTTCTTGATGCTTTCACGCTCAACCCTCTAAATGACTTGGATTTATTAGCCTTATATACCTTGGGCGATATAACTCTGTACGACAGAACTCCTGCCGATTTAATTGTAGCACGTGCCAAAGATGCAGACGTAATTCTGACAAATAAATGTCCTCTATCTGCCGAAACATTGAGACAATTGCCGCAACTTAAATATATTGGAGTCACGGCGACTGGTTATAATATTATAGATATTTCGGCGGCACACCAGCAAGGAGTGGTGGTGACTAATGTACGGGGATATAGTTCGGCATCAGTAGCTCAATTGGTATTTGCATTGATTTTAAGCTTCACTAATCGTGTGGCAGAACACTCCCAAGGCATAGAAAATACCTGGACATCCTCACCTGATTGGTGTTTTTATCATTATCCGTTAATGGAATTAGAGGGAAAAACCATCGGAATTGTTGGTTTGGGAGATATTGGTAAAAAAGTTGCAGGAATAGCCTTGGGATTTGGTATGAATGTATTGGCTACGAAACGAAACAAAAATGAAGGATTAATCCCCAATGTTCGTATTTGTGAGTGGGAAGAGCTTTTAACCCAAAGTGATTTTATTACCTTACATTGCCCGCTAACTGCTGATAATCAAAATTTAATTAATCAGAAATCCCTTTCACTGATGAAATCAAGTGCCATTTTAATTAATACTTCCAGAGGTGGATTAATTCATGAAGCAGATTTAGCAGAGGCCTTGTTTCAAAATAAAATAGCAGGAGCGGGTCTTGATGTACTTTCGGCAGAACCCCCTTTACCGACAAATCCATTATTGAAAGCCCCACGTTGTATCATTACGCCCCACATTGCTTGGGCGGGTGTAGAAGCGAGAAAGGCACTTTTAATCGGTGCGATAGATAATATTAGAGCTTTTCAAGAAGGAAAAAATCCGAAGGGCTTAATTTTGAGTTAATATGAATCATATTTTAAGTAATTTTAACAAAATTTAGCCTTAAAGGCGTAAATTTTAGTATAAATTTGCAAAAAAATCATCAATAAGCTTAAATTTACTCATTACTTATGAAAAAAATTCTACTGAGTGTGCTGTTGTGCATTCAAATTCCCTTGCTTTTTGCCCAAGAGAATGTAAATCAAGAAAATGACGATAAATATACTATTCATATAAAAAAGACAAAAACCCCGATTAAATTAGACGGTTTACTCGAAGAAGAAGCATGGAAAAGTTCGGATATTGCTAAAGATTTTTTTCTAAACAGACCTTATGATTCGGCTTTTGCAAGTTTACAAACAGAGGTTAGAATTTTATTCGATGATAACTTTATTTATGTAGGGGCAATTTGCTATCAACCCCGAAGTCAGTATGCAGTAGCAAGCCTAAAACGTGATTTTGAAGGAGGTACAAGTGATGTTTTTACGGTCAATTTCGATACTTTTCAAGATAAATTGAATGCCTTCCAATTTGCGGTCAATCCCTACGGCGTACAGAGAGAGGGATTAATTTTTAATGGACAAGAATCTTCCAATTATTGGGATAATAAATGGTTTACACAAGTAAAAAATTATGACGACCGTTGGGTGGTAGAAATTGCCATTCCTTTCCGAACCCTGAGATATAAAATCAAAGAAGGCACTAATACATGGAGAACTAACTTTGGTAGAAATGTCTTAAAAAAGAATGAAGTATCTACTTGGCGACCCGTCCCAAGAAATTTCAGACCAGCCAATTTGGCTTTTGCTGGTAACCTTATTTGGGATGAACAACCTCCAAAACCAGGAGCAAACGTATCTATTATTCCCTTTCTATCAGTATCGACAGAGAAAGATTACCCAAGAAATTCGGATAATTTACAAGCCTTGCCCGAAATTGCCAATTACCCGAAAGGAGTAGGCATGGATGCTAAAATCGCCGTTACGCCCTCGTTGAATTTAGATTTGACGGTAAACCCTGATTTCTCACAAGTTGAAGTAGATAAACAAGTAACTAATCTAAGTAGATTTGAGTTGTTTTTTCCAGAAAGGAGACAGTTTTTTTTAGAAAATAACGATTTGTTCGGAAATTTTGGTTTTCCAGATAGCCGACCTTTCTTCTCTCGACGTATCGGAATTACAAGAAACCCTCTAACCGGAACAACACAAAAAGTGCCGATTTTGGCAGGAGCAAGATTGAGTGGAAAATTGAATGAAGATTGGCGGATAGGTGTCATGAATATGCAGACCCGAAGAGTTAATTTTGGAGATAAAGAAGTATTACCTGCTGCCAATTATTCGGTGGGTGTAGTGCAGCGAAAGGTACTTCAACGCTCAACTATTGGTGGAATTTTTGTAAATAAGGAAAATGATTTTTCTAATTTATCAAACTCCCAAACCGAGTTATATCGAAAATTTAATAGAGTAGCTGGACTGGAGTTTAATTATTATTCGAAAAATTCTCGTTTTGAGACTGAAAGTTATTTGCATAAATCATTTTCGCCGACAAATAATCAGGATGCTTCAAGTCTTGCTCATTACATGGGATATCATCACCCCAATATCGACTTAAATTTGGGCGTTCAGAGAATTGGAGAAAACTTTAATTCCGATGTGGGTTTTATTCCAAGAAAAGGTGTATGGCAGGTATATCGCCCAGCGACTATCATTCTCAATCCCAAATCTAAAAATATAGCCAAAAAAATCAATGCTTATGGAATCGGTACAGAGGGGAATGATGTTTTTGATTTAAAGGGAAATAGATTGGATAGTGAAACAAATCTTTTTCTTTTTGCTAGTAATTCGGCGGGTTCAGAAGCTTTTATTGCTTATGGGCTTAGTTTTACGCACTTATTTTATGAATTTGACCCAACCAATGCCAATAATAACCCCAACCCAGACAATTATAAAAACGTTAAGCCATTGCCAATCGGCGATTATCGTTCAAGGTTTGTGACATTAGGTTATACCAGTAGTCGAAGAAATAATGTCAATGGTGCCTTTCAGTACACTCAAGGCAAATATTTCAACGGAAATGCTAATTTTATTTCAGGAAGTATTGGGTATCGATACCAGCCTTATGGTGTGTTTTCGTTGGATTGTAACTATTCAAAAATTAGTTTGCCACAACCCTATAATAGTGTCAAATATTGGTTGTTAAGTCCAAAAGCAGAATTATCATTTTCAAAAAGTGTATTTTTTAGTACGTTTTTTCAATATAATACACAAACCAATAATACAAACATCAATTCTCGATTACAATGGAGGTTTAAGCCAGTATCGGATATATTTTTGGTTTATACAGATAATTATTTTGCGGAAAATATTCCGAATTATTCGATTAATGCGTGGATGCCCAAAAATAGAACTTTAATATTGAAAATGACTTATTGGCTTAATGTTTAGACAAAAGGTTCGTGCGTAAAAAATATTTTTAGTAATGAGAGGCAGTTCTTATAAAACTGCCTCTATTATTCATCCTACTTTTTTGGCAGGATTACCAAAAACAGTGGTATCGTCCTCAATGTTTTCAATCACAACAGAACCCGCCCCAACTCTTGCATTTTTACCAATTTTAACGCCTGAAACTACTATCGCCCCAGAGCCAATAAACGCCCCTTCTCCAATCTCTACCTCACTATTTAGAATAGCACCTGCACCAATTTGTACAAAGTCTCCTAGAATAGCATTGATATCAATGATGGCAGAGGCATGAATCACACAATGGTTTCCTACGGTAGCATGAGGATTAATGACCGCTCGTGCTGCTATCAGATTCCCATGTCCGATAAACGCTTCAGCAGAAACTACCGCTGTATTATGAACAGCGTTCACGGGCATTACTTTACGTCGGTTGATGAGCATTTCTATTGCTTTTTTCTTTTCCCTGATATTATCCAAGGCAACAAATGCTTCTGTTTTTTGTCCGATTAACTTTAAGAATCCATCATCATCCGTATCTCCTAAAATTAATACATCGCCGATTTCTTGGTTATGTAATGTTTTGTCATCGTCCAAAAGTCCATACACTACCACATTGTTTCTATTAAAAATATCCAAGGCGATTTTTCCTAAATTACCCGCACCAAAAATCAAAACAGGATTTTCCATTGCTTTATTTATATTTATTGTAAATGATGAATGATTAGTCAGCAATATCCTAACGACTACCGCAAAGATAAGCAAAATCAATCAGCAATATCCAAGTAAACACACTCGGTAGTGTATTAATCATTTTTTTGGTCGAATTTTTCTATAAAAACATCTCCAAAAAATACTTAAAACAACCTTTGCATTGATTTTATATTTACGAAATTACTATATTTGTTTTTTTCAATCACCTTCATCATTAGTATTATGAGAATAAACGAATTTATTAGTGACAAGAAATTGCTTTATCAAGTAATTTTGTCTGCCATTCTTTTCTTTCAAACAGATTTGTTGAGTTATGCTCAGCAAAATAATCAATTTAATGCCAATACAAGATTCGAGCAATTAGGAGCTGAATTACCTACTCCGAATACCTATCGAACTGCTTCGGGAGCACCGGGTAAAGACTATTGGCAGCAGAAAGCCGATTATGATATAAAAGCCGAATTGGACGATGCCAATCAAAAAATTATCGGTACAGAAGTAATTACTTATACGAATAAATCTCCGGACGAATTACGTTATTTGTGGTTACAACTCGATCAAAATCTTTTTGAAAAAAATTCTATCAATGCCCTTACAAAAACTGGTGGTGTAGAGCAGCAAGGAATGTCGTTCAATGCTATCCAAAATATCAATGCCCCGTCGTCTGTTTTTGGTGGAATTTCGGGAGATAAAGAGTATGGATATAAAATTACAGCAGTAAAAGATGCTAAAACTGGAATGGATTTGCGATATACCATCAATAATACAATGATGCGTGTCGAAATTCCGAGTGTGTTGAAACCGAATGCCTCTTATGCGTTTCGTGTGGACTGGAATTATAATATTACCAATTATTATGGACGTTCGGGAATGGAGTATTTCCCTAAAGATGGCAATTATAACTATTTTATTGCCCATTGGTTTCCGAGAATGGCGGTATATGATGACGTAAACGGATGGCAACACAAACAATTTTTAGGACAAGGAGAGTTTACATTACCTTTCGGAGATTATAAAGTTGAAATTACTGTTCCAAACGACCATGTAGTAGGGGCAACAGGTGAATGCCAAAATTATGATAAAGTATTGACTGCAACCCAGTTAAAGCGTTTACAACAAGCATCTAACTCCAAAACTCCAGTTGTAATAGTGACACAAGATGAAGCGATTGCGGCGGAAAAAGGCAAGCCAAGTGGAAAAAAAACGTGGATTTATAAAGCAAGCAATGTAAGAGATTTTGCTTTTACTTCTTCACGTAAATTTATTTGGGATGCTATGCAGACAGATGTGTATAATAATGGTAGAAAAATATGGTCAATGTCTTTTTATTCAAAAGAAGGTAATCCTCTTTGGGGGCAGTATTCTACCCGTACTGTCGAACATACTTTACGTAGTTACGGCAATCGTACTATTCAATACCCGTATCCAGTAGCAATATCATGCCATGCTACGGCTGGAGGTGGTATGGAATATCCAATGATTTCGTTCAATGGTGGCAGACCTGAGCCAGACGGTACTTATTCTGAAGCTGTAAAAGCGGGGATGATAGGGGTAATTATCCATGAAGTAGGGCATAATTTCTTCCCGATGATTGTGAATACAGATGAACGCCAATGGTCTTGGATGGACGAAGGGTTAAATACATTTTGCCAATATTTAGCAGAGCAAGAGTGGGACAGAAATTTCCCTTCTCGCCGTGGTGAGCCACAGAATATTGTGCCTTACATGAAAACGGATAAGTCGCAACAAGTGCCAATTATGTCGAGTTCTGATAATATCATGGCTTTTGGACCAAATGCCTATGCAAAGCCTGCCACAGGTTTGAATATTCTAAGAGAAACAATTATGGGAAGAGAACTTTTCGACTATGCGTTTAAGGAATATGCACGTAGATGGGCTTTCAAATCACCGACTCCTGCAGATTTTTTCCGTACGATGGAAGATGCCTCTGGCGTGGATTTGGATTGGTTTTGGAAAGGTTGGTTTTATGGTGTAGAACCAGCTGACCAAGATTTGGCAGAGGTTGAGTGGTATTCGCCTGATAATCAAGATCCAATAGCTAAAAAAGCTGCGGAGAAAGCAGATGCAGAAGCGAAAAAGCAAACATTGAGTAATATCAGAAATCAGACAGATATCAAGCAAACTGTTGTAGAAGCAGATTCGACGATGAGAGATTTCTATAATTCCTACGATCGCTATGCTGTATCGGCTTCCGATAAGCAAAAATCAGAGCAATACAAAGCAAGTTTGAGTGAGGAAGAACGTAGTTTGTTGGAGTCAAACATGAATTATTATGTTTTGAAAGTTAAAAATAAAGGAGGGCTTCCGATGCCTGTGATTGTAAAAATGGAGTTTGAAGACGGAACTGACGAAATTGTGCGTATTCCTGCCGAAATTTGGAGATTGAACGACAAAGAGGTAAGAAAGACAATTCCGACGAAAAAGAAAGTAAAGAAATTTATTTTGGACCCATTCTATGAAATTGCGGACATTGATACCGAAAATAATACTTTTCCTCGTGAACCCGAAAAACCTACTAAGTTTCAGGTATTTAAGCAAGGTTCGTACAGACAACAAGGCTTAAATCCAATGCAACAAGCAAAGCAAAATCAACCTGCTGGTATTCAAAATAGTGGTAGAAACTAATTGAATCGGTATAAAAACACAAAAAATCGGCTGTTT
>JACCEC011753036.1_pt1 | contig 20921 bp, 45 predicted proteins | sample 7450121 | NCBI WGS metagenome assembly JACCEC01 (sample SAMN15323455, study PRJNA562643) | freshwater metagenome | isolation source: river surface water | place: USA:Blue River Watershed | collected 2017-08-18 | reverse complement strand
GGAGCGTGGTGCTGCTGGCGATGCTGAGGCCGCAATGGAATACTGTAGGCGTGAATTGGCCGGGGAAGTTCCCCATGGACCCATTGGTTAAGGTGACAAAAATGAACCTCATAGATCGCTTTGTAGCCCGCTACATCCGCCGCAATTTCTCCCATGAGAGACAAGCCCAGCGCCAAATGATTCTGCGTGCTGTGACGGATTCTATGCGGGAAACCTTCACCGAGGATAATCTGGTCACCCGCTACTACGCCCTGACCATCTGGATGCTGGACAATGATCCCGAGTTCAAAGGTCTCGTTGGTGAGAATCCCCAGTTCCGCGCCACGTTGGCAGAAGTGTTGAAAGACGCCGCCCTCGAAAATAATTAAAAAAGTTGCAAAAAAGCCTTGACAGGTAGGTCCCGGTTTGCTATAATTACTACATCAAATAACAAAACAACATCTTTCATCAATCGGTAATCAAAGGACAAACACATGAAAATCGTTGAAGATCGTCAAGAAGTTCTCGTTGGTGGTGCTCAGTCTGTCGATGTTTTCACCATCAAAGCTTCTGCCAAGGCCTTCCAAATTCTGTCGGCCAATCTGTATTCGAACCCGCTCGGTTCGATGATCCGCGAACTCTCTACCAACGCCTATGATGCTCACATCATGGTCGGTAAGAAGGATGAACCCTTCGTTCTGACGCTCCCGAACTCGATGGAGCCGTCGTTCAAAATCCGCGACTTTGGTCCCGGTATGAGCCACAAAGACATTATGTCGGTCTATACGACATTCTTCGAATCTACCAAAACCAACAGCAACGACGTGGTCGGTTGTTTGGGTTTGGGCTCCAAGTCCCCGTTCGGTGTGGCGGATAGCTTCACTGTTACCTCGTACTACAACGGCACCAAGACGATCTACTCGTCCTTCCTGAACGATGCTCGTATCCCCAGCATTGCGAAGTTTGCCGAAGTGGAAACTGACGAGGAAAACGGTCTGGAGATCGAAGTTGCGATCAAGTCCGATAACTTCCATACCTTCAACCGTGAAGTGAATGCCCAGCTCAAGTACTTCAAGGTGAAGCCCATCATCAAGGGCAATTCGGATTTCAAGTGGAATCCCGAAGAAGAATACCTGTACGAAGGTACGGGCTGGAAGATGGTGCGCAATGGTTCGGGTCCGCGTGTTATCCAAGGTCAGATTCAGTACCCGATCAGCACCCGCGATATGGGTAAGGTGTTCGACAATGCCTCTCCCGCTGTGCAGGAATTGCTCGGTCGTGGTGTGCTGTTTGAAGTGGCAATCGGTGATGTGAATATTGCCCCGTCCCGTGAAGCCCTCTCGTATGACGAGCGCACCAGCAAAAACATCGTTGCCGCCGCTGAAAAGATTCTGGCTGAATTGCCGGGCAAACTGATCGGTGCCATTGAAGGTTGCGAAACCGAATATGAAGCCCGCTTGAAGTACGCCGATCTGATTTCCGATCTGAATCGCGGTCACTATTCCCGCGGTGCGATTGCTCAGTCGGTGAAGGCCTCTGGCAAAATTCTGTGGCATGGTAAGGATGTTTCGGAAACCGGCATCGAGTTTGACGAGACCGACATCATTTCCGGCACCAAGTTCACCATGAACTACCGTGGCCGCTTCCAAAAGAACAATTACCATCTGTACGGTGGCAATCAGTGCAACGGTCAGGTGGTGAAGAAGCACTGGGAACTGCATGTCACCCCGCTGGATAACACTGTCTGGGTTTATGCCACCCCGTCCGATAAGGCTGTGGAAGGTCGTTCCAAGCAGTACGTTGCTGGTAAGCGTGATGTTACCCTTAACATCATTCATACCAATCTGACGGCGCAGAAGCTTGCCAACAAGCTGGGTCTGAAAAAATCCCAACTGGTTATGGCATCTGATTTGCCGAAGGTCATCCGCATCAAGACCTCGAAGAAGACTGGCAACCCGGTTATTACCGTGCCATTATTCAATCGTCATAACTACAACAAGACCGACAGCTGGCCGAATGAGGAAACCGAAAAGCTGGAAGACCTCTCTGGCTTCTACGTCAATCTGGATCGCTATGACGTGATGAACAACAATGATCGGGAAGTGATTAACTTCCGTGATCTGGTGGCTGGTGCTATCGAGCTGGGTCTGATCAAGGATGGTGATGATATCTACGGTCTCCGCCCCAGCCAGCAAAAGAAGAAGCACAATCTGGTGAATCTGTTCGATCACTTTGCGGCTCAGGCTCCGAAGCTGAAACTGAATGACCGGTTCGATCTGACGACCTCTGGCGTTGTTGGTAAGTTCAACAACAACAGCAACGAGTGCAAGCGACTGATGACGAAGGTTGCTCCTACCTCTCCGGTTTATCCGGTGCTGGAGGCAATCGTCACCAACAGCAAAAACGCATACAGCGCAAATGCTCGTCGGGTTATCAATGAGTACAAGCTGACGACCGGTACTGTGGATATGACGAAGCAGTGTGCTGAATTGGACAAGCTGTATCCGATGATCACTCAAACCAGCCCATATAACTTTGATTCTGCCTCCACTGCGGAATACATCGCACAAATGGATTTGCTCCGCGAACTGCTGGCTAAGCAGCCGGTTTAAAGGATGATGAAACAGGAGGTCAATGTCCTTTGAACCTCCCTTTAAAGAGGCTTAGAAATAAGCCTCTTTTTTTTGCTTTGCAGGCTTGACAAAGATTTCCTATGTGGTAGAATGTATGTATTGGATGAATGAGGCAAAAACAATGTTGAAGGCTCTGAAAGAAGTTACGGTGTGGGAAGGTGATATTCAACCGAACCATATCTATCTGATGGATGGTGATAAGGCCTTTGGCTACATCAAGTTCGGTCAGGGTAAGGCAGAGTATTTCAGGAACCCGATGACCCTCGATAAGCGGGGGCGGAAGTTTGAAGTCCTCAAGACGAATCCTTTCACCGATTACGTTCCTGATGTCGAGGAAGCACCGGCGAAGAATATCGTTAAGGTGGCTGGTAGCAAGGGTGCAGTGTATGAAGTGGATGTCGATGCCAGAACCTGTACCTGTCCAGCTGCGAAGTATCAACATGGTGAGTGCAAACATATCAAGCAGGTTTGCGGCGAAAAAAAGAGTTGACAGGTAGGATGACCTGTGTTATAATTATCCTGTAAATTGATAAAGAGGAAAAGTAAATGAAGCGCATGATCAAGTACCCGAGCATCGAACAGTTCCGGACCATCATCAAGAATGTCCAACACTCTGCTCAATACGTTCGTTACGACGAGGCCACTGGCCAAACCATTATGAACCGCGGCGCCAAGATGCCGGTGGTGAAAGCTGTTGCGACTGAAAAGATTCACGGCACCAATGCTTCTGTGTGCTTCTCTGTTCCGGATGGTTTCTGGATTCAGAAGCGTGAAGACCTTTGCACCCTGACCGAAGACAATGCGGCCTGTGCCTTCTACGCTACCCAAAACGAAGCCGCTTGGATGGATGTTATTCAGCGCCTCGCCAAGGAGCACAATGTCGATCTGAACACCCGCATTATCACCGTTTACTACGAATGGTGTGGTGGCAACATCCAGAAGAACTCTGCGGTGTCCAGCCTCGACAAGATGGGTATCATCTTCCGTCACTTCAAGGTTAGCCCGCTGGAGCCGTCTGAAACCGAATCTGCGGTGTGGTACGAAACCAAGGTTGCCGGCGAGTGGGTCGATAACAAGGAAGCCCGTATTTTCAACATCAGCAACTTCCCGACCTACGAGTTCGAGATTGATTTCGATCAGCCGTTGCTCTCTCAGAACAAGATGATCGATCTGGTGGAAAACACCATCGAGCCGAACTCTCCCGTTGGTCGCCAGTTCGGTGTGGAAGGTAACGTCGGTGAAGGTGTCGTGGTTTCCTTCCTGTACAAGGATGCGATGTACCAGTTCAAGGTCAAAGGTTCCGAACACGCTGAGAAGGTTTCCCTGCGTGGTCTGAAGGTTGATCGTGAAACTGAAAACAAGATCGTCCGGTTCCTGAAGCAGGCCGACAGTGGCAAGTTCACTTTTGCCTTTTCCACAAACCCCTAGTCTCTACCTTACCGTATGAGATAAAAGAGTACAGAGAGTTATCCGGATCCTTGCAATACTTGTTTATAAGGTGTCTGGATAATCTCTCTGTGTTGCCTTCTGCTCTAGACGCCTGTCCAGGTGAGTCGAATTCGCCCCAAGGGGTAATGAACAATCCAACAGCAGAAGCCTTAACAATCTTTTTAACCTGTTCCTCTGTTTTTGGTTTTGGTACTCCGATCCACATGTCACTGAGTTTCTTTTTAGCTTCATCGGAAAGTGGTGCCTGGTTCCTTGCTCGTTCTGCCTGCGCTGCTCGTCTCTCTGGTGTCCAACTCTTTTTCATGTTTTTGGATGCCCTCTTGGAAACCTCTGGATCATGCATTGGGTTCTTGAAGCGCATTGCCTCGGATTGAAGTTTCTTCATGTACTCGTAGTCTCTGCTAGTTACATGGGTCCTGTGTTTATCTCTTTCTTCACTAGTCCAGAACATTGCTCCAAAGGCTTTTGCCATGCTAAACCAAGGACCGGTGTTTTTCTTAAAAACCTTAGTTAGTAACTTATGAGCAATGTAGTGTTCTCTGGCAGTGAGTGCAATCGTAACATTGTTCGGGAACACCGATTCTGGAATAATGTGGTGGTTCTCAACATAGGTGCCTCTGGCGATTTGCGCAGTTCTGGACTGGATGAATTTTTTGTATCTTTTAAAGTGAACGGTGTTTATATAGGATCTCATTTTTTCTCTTGACAATGTAAAAGTTCTTGTGTATAATATTATTTATACTGGTTCTTGAGAAAAATACCAATTTTAAGGTGAAAGGTGAAAAAAATGTTTCTGACTATTACTGCTGAGAATGGCACCAAGTTCGTTGTGGAGTGTGAACAGGGAATGAACCCTCTGGAGGGCGAAGGCATCCTCACTGGTTCTAAGGTGAAGACTCTGAAGCCTGTTGATGATGTCAAGCTTCAAAAGATTCAGGACATCGCTCAGCAAGTGACTCCGGCTTGGAGACTGGAACAGATGTTCGCCGCTGTGAACGATACTGTGAACGGTGGTGTGCCGGGGATGGATAAGATGGGTCCCTTTATGAAGGCTCTCAACCTCGACATCATGAAGGAAGACGCTGATGTTCTGCTTGGTGCCGGTCTGGAACCCAAGGAAGTTTTCCCTGTGGTTGCTCGGATCGCCCGCCAGTGGTACAGCGAAGAGCTGGATAAGCTGGTTTTCAACAAGTAACACCGATGGGAATGGGTTTCGACCCATTCCCTTTTTAACCGTCTGTGAGGAAGCTATGAGCCATTTCAAACTGTTTGTCGTTGGTGATGATGTCGAAGCTCTGTTGGAGAAGTTCGACGAGAATCTGGATATCGAATTCTTCGATTGCACGGAAGAATGTGCCGAGGAATGGGAGAAGTACCAGAAGGATAAGAAGCGCATGAAGGAGCATACCTATGGCTCCATGCTGGAGTTTGCCGAGGATTATTTCGGCTACAAGATCGAGGATGGAAAGCCGGGCTACTGGCGCAATCCTCTGGCCAAGTGGGACTGGTGGCAGATCGGCGGCCGTTACGATTCCTACCTCGTCAACAAGGATGGGGTGCATGGTGATAGCTTCAAGGTGAAGGATATCGACTTCGCGGCTATGGAGCGGCGCAATGCGGAGAATGCTGCTGGGTGGTGGGACGAGGCTCACCAAGAGAAGAACAACGCAATGAAAGAGTTTCTGTACGGCATTAAGCCCGGTATGACGAAGGAGCAATACATTGCTCAGCGTACTGGTGTGAGTGCCTACGCCTTCCTGATGGGTGAGAACTGGGTACAGCGTGGTGAAATGGGCTGGTTTGGTATCTCTACTGACGAGAAGGATCCGGAAGATTGGGATAGCGAAATGACGGCTTTCATCAAGGGTCTGGATCCGGAGCAAACTCTGACTGTGGTTGATTGTCATATCTAAGGATGCCATATGGTCGAAGAACTGTTGGAGCGGTTGAAGAATGCTGTCGGTGATAACCCTCCGGAGGATTGGAGTTCATGGTATTCACTGTGCCAAGACAGCATCCAAGTAATTGAGGAACTTCAATCAGACTTGGAAGATGCCAAAAGCAAAAAGTAATCAAAAGGGGCTTTACAGGCCCCTTTTATTTTGGTAGAATATGGGTATCACTGAGGATTAGGCAATGGAACAACAATTCGATCTAGCAGGTATGGTGGCGGCTCAGGATGGGAAGTGCCACTATTGCGGTCGCCAGATGATTACAACCCATAGGGATAAACACTGTGCGACTGTGGAGCACCTGAAAGACAAGTGGGCTAGCCCCAACCATGTGAAGGATAACAGTCCGGAAAACCTCGTTGCTGCTTGTTGGGAGTGTAACCATACCCGCGGTGCAGTGCGTAACAAACTGGCAAGGAAGTATTACCAGCGCATCATCAAGGAACGGAAGCTGGATATGCAAGCGGCCTCTACTGAGAGCGCAGTCTTGTACAAGATGTTCGGACCGGTTCCTCCCGAAGTGTTTCAAACGGAGAATTGAAATGGCAAAGCAATCGAAGCTGTATATCATCACTTCCACAAAGCCCATGACTGGTCGTTCCTATGAAAGCCGCCCTTTGACGGTTGCAGAAGCCGTCGAGTATTACGGTTATACGTTGGAGTGTGGTGCCAGCTGGAGCCACGAAAAGGGTAATAAGAAGATCAATCGCAACCCGACTACCATCAAAGGTTTGATCACCAACCTGAACAACGCCTCCAATAACACCGCCCGCAATGGCTGTGGTGATTACTACGAGGCAAAAGAATTCGTCGGTACGCCGGCATAATCGATATCGTTAGAAAGGGTTTGAAATGGTCAATATTTACCTCTATGTTAGTACTCTGGCTTTTGTGGTTCTGTCTATCATTTGGAGTTCCAGCACATGGCTTAATACCAGCATCAAGTTCATTCTGATTTGTCTGGCCGGTAGTGGTGTTTTGCTCTCTCTGATGTCACTGGGATTCGTAATTCGGGCTTGACAAGCTAATTCTCTTTTGGTAGAATCTCTCTATCAATTGAAAAGGAGCAGTGTGATGAAAACCGAAATGACCGTCACCGAACTGAGCAAGATCCTCCAGGAAGTTGAACACTATGCTGGTGAGGCTTCCCGCAAGTATCTGAATGAGAAGCTGGGCGGGCGGGATTCATTCCCCTGCGGCTTTGCCTGGGTCGACATTACCGGTTTCAATGGTTCCCGTGTGAATGGTAACACCAAGATGGGCAAGCTGTTGAAGGCTGCTGGTGTGGATCAGAGTTATGATCGGAAGTTCCAACTGTGGATGCCTGGCCGATTTGGTGCCCAGAACGTTGATGTTGCGGTTGCTGGTTGCGAAGAAGCAGCTCGTGTTCTGGAAGCCCATGGGTTTGAAACTTCCGTTGGTTCCCGTTGGGATTGACCTGAAAAAAAAGATTGCCAAAGGGGCTTGACAGCCCCTTTTTCTTTTGGTAGAATCTCTCTATCAACTAATGAAAAGGGAAAAGCAAATGAAAGCATCTACCGAAACCATTTCTGCGATCTACCAAGTGTATCAGCAGATTGGGTTTGACATTCCCGAAGGTCTGGATGGTGAGGAAATCATCGAGATGTGCATTGATGCCAACCGCTTGGATACGGCGGGTTTCCTCACTGCGGAAATCGAAGTGCATCAAATGGTGAAGGTGCTGGGTTACGACAAAGCCCTCAAACAACTTGCCGAACAACTCCCCCTGTAAGGATACCATCATGGATGTCACCGAACGCCGTGCCACTCTGAAAGCCAACATCGCCGCAATGGAAAAGGAACTCTCTGCTCTCAAGCGGCAGTTGGCAGATGTGGAAGAACAATATCAGAAAGAAGTCGGTCGGTCTTATTATGGTGTTACCATCAAGACCCGTCAGGCATCCTATGTGCTGATTGCACCGTCCGGTCTCTCTGTGACGATGTCCCGTACCCGCAATGCCTACAACGAACGGAATGTGTACTGGTACACGGGTAAGAAGGGTGCTCTGGCACTGGAGGCTACCCGCTGGAACTCCAACCGCATTGCGAAGTGGTTAGCCGAGCAAGTACCGGCGGCTTAAATCGGCAGTAAAATATGGCAAAAAGATTCGATTAATCTCTTGACATTGATTCTCCCCTTTGCTACAATCGTAACTGTGTAGTAATTGGGAGAATCCAATTGAATAAATCGACAGTTCTTGTCGCACTTGGGTCAGCAGTTGTAACAACTACTTTGATCCTCGGAACCCAGCACTATGTTCGAGAGCAGGTTGAAGAAGAACCCAAAGTAGCAGAAGCACCAGCAGTGCCTCCGTCAGGTTATCCCCGCTACCTTTCCAAAGCGGAAAAGGAATGCCTGGTTCAGAATGTGTATCACGAGGCTCGTGGTGAATCCATCAAAGGTCAGATTGCGGTAGTCTATACCACGCTGAACCGGTCCCTCTCTGAAACCCGCAAATACGGCGCTACAAACAACATCTGTGATATCGTCAAAGCCCCATATGCCTTTAGCTGGTATGACGGCACTGTGAAGGCTATAACGAATCCTACAGCGTGGAATAAAGCGGTTGCTGTGGTGGAATCTGTGCTGGTATCCTACAGCCTCCAGAACTCCCCTGTGAAGGATGCCACCCATTATGTGAATAAGAAGAAGGCGACCGCCAAAGTGAAGTGGTGGAAATCCAAGAAGATGGTACAGTTAGCCCAACTTGAGAACCACGAGTTCTACAAGCAAAAAAATGAGAAAGTAGCCATCAAGAAGGCTTGACAGATACCTTTAAGCCTGTTATAATCGTATCTACACTTTGATAGAGAGGAACCCATATGAAACTTTTCACTCATTCGTCAGCCAAGCTGGACAAGTCACAAACCAAGGATTGGCTCAATGCGGTTCTCTATCTCGAGCCCTCTGTGGATTACAAAACCATGTGCCGTGCTTCCACGGAAGGTTGCCGCGGGTCCTGCCTGACGAATAGCGGTATGATGCGGATGACGGCTCAAACCAAAGCCCGTACCGAACGCACCAAACTCTACCTGACCGACAACGATGCTTTCATGCTCCAGTTGGAAAAGGAAATCGACAACCTGTACCGGAAGGCTACCAAAGCCGGCAAACATCTGGCTCTGCGCCTCAATGGTACGAGCGATGTGGATTGGACTGCCACCTATGCGAAGTACCCGGAAATCCAGTTCTACGAATACTCCAAGCGCCCCGACCTGATTCTGAAAGCGAAGAAACTTCCGAACGTACATATGACGTTCAGCCGGACGGAGGCTACTAAGGTTTCCACAATGCAGCGGATGATTGCTGCTGGTGCGAACGTTGCGGTGGTATTCGACGACAAGAAGCCCATGCCCACCGAGTACATGGGAATGGCTGTTATCGATGGTGATGACCACGACCGCCGGTTCGAAGATGGTGCTGGCAAAATCGTTGGCCTCACTTTGAAGGGCACTCTGGCTGTGAAAGAAAGCGCCCGTCAGTGTGGTTTCGCAATCTAATCTGAAAGGGGCTTGACAAAGCCCCTTTTAAACTATACAATAGAATCTTTCAAATACTGAGGAAACGAAATGGCAACTCTCCCGATCACTGCGGACCTGAAAGAAATCGTTCAACGTGTTGCCCGCCAGCCGGTGCGCCAAATCTTCAATGACAAGCGCAAAACTTTCGAGCGCCGGTATAAGTTTGCTGGCATCCGTGACCTCTCTCCCCGTCAGGTTGCTACCATTGCGCGGGAAATATCCGTGAAGCATCCCACGGAGAAGTTCCAGGTCATCAGTATGGATACGACCAAAGGGAAGTGGCCTCACAATGGTTATTTCGACGGTCTGATCGTTAAGGTGCTGTAAGGAGCAATGATGAAAAACAAACTGACTGTAGCCGCTCTATTGCTCGCTACACTGGCGCTTTCTGCCTGTAGTCCGGACCCGACTATGTCGATGGGCACCCAAGGTACTGTGCAACTACAGGACCAAAACCGAGTGCAGGTTACTCGCATCGGTGTGTTCAAGGATGACCTGGCATACAACGATCGACGTGGTGTGTATGTGATTGTCGATACCAAGACCGGCAAAGAGTACATCGGCATATCTGGTGTGGGAATTCAGGAAGTCGGTAGTCACTCTGTCGGCAAGTCAAGGGTATCTGACGAACGATAACCCAGCAAAAAAGATTCACAAAGGGGCTTGACAGGCCCCTTTTCTTTTGGTAGAATGGGTTCATTGATTGAATGGAGCAACAAAATGAGCCAGTACGTTGACGAGAAGATTGCCCAAGCCGCTCATGATTATGGTATCAAGATCGGTGAAACCGAACCCTCCCGTGAGACGAAGGGGTCCTGGTGGGAAGTGTTCTTGGTTGAAGGTGGCGATATCATTGCCTGCGTGATGACCGATTGGGGCGTCAGTTGCGGAGAAAAGATTCTCCCCGATGAAGTGAAGCTCTACGTTGACGATGTTGAAGCTTCTATGGGGTCTCTGGCTATTCTAATGGCTCTGTCCGAATAAGGAAACCAACATGAAAAAAGATCAAGGTGTGTACGAAGGAAACTTCTCGTCCCGTCAGGATGTGGAACATGAGTACCAGGTAACTCTGGACGACAATGTGCGTATCCTGTACGCCGGCTATTGGTATGAGGATTATTCTGGTGACTCTGTGGTGCTGTTCAAGCAGGGTCGCAAACTGTATGAAGTGCGTGGTGGTCACTGTTCCTGTTATGGTCTGGAAGGGCAATGGGAGCCTGACGAAGTAACCAAGGCTCAGCTGTTGCATATCTTCAAGGAAGGGACTTACTATGCTCACTGCAAGGAATCCATCTTGAAGGCGATGCGCTGGAAAGAAACCGCTTGACATCCATCCCCATTCTGCTATAATGGGTGTATTGAATAAGCACAGAGGCAAATAACATGACACCGGAACAAGAAAAGGATCAGATGCTGCGGGACGAATTCAATGAGCTGATGGCTGAGCCGATGACTGTTGGCCAGCGGTACAGCAATGAAGGTCAAGCAAAGCTGGATCGGATTTCGGAGTTGCGGGACCTGTTGAATCTGTGGAATGGGGAAATGGTAGCTTAATCGAGAGGAGCAGAAAATGTTCAAGTTTCTTACCAAGCAAGCTGGCACTGCGGTCACGAAGGACCTGAATCTGAAAACCACGATCGAAGGCATGATGGTTTCCACCGTCAAGCTGCCGATGGAGCACTGGGGTGGAATGTGGTACGAGACCTGTGCGTTCCTGGGTGGTGATTCGGATATCGTCGACCGCTATGCAACCGAAGGTGAGGCCATTGCCGGTCATGCGAAGTATGTGGCTAAGCTGGAGCAATGGGTTGCAGAGCATCGCACTGGCACCATTCTGGAACTGACGGCGGACGAATAATGAGCACCTATAACGGTGGTGTGGAATTCTGTGATCTGTCGGCCTTTGATAAAGAGAAGGTCAACCAGGGGATTCTGCTGTCAGACGAAGAGTACGCCGAGCAGTACGGCACCGATGAGGAATCGGAGAAGGTTGAGCAATGAACCCCATCGTAGCATGTACGGTGGTTGCACCGTGCTCCGATAACTTCTGGCTGATGGCTGGTGCTGTGATCGCCGTTTTAGCTGTTGTGGGATTGGTCCTTTCTGTGATAGAATGGATCCATCGTAAGAAGTGAAGGGGTTCAAATGAGAGTAGCCAAGTTCTATGTGAAGGGGAAACCGAAGTACGTCGAAGTGCTTAAGGTGGCTTCTGTGCTCTTTGATACCCGTCCTGATTGGGTGCTCGTACAAGACATCGACAAGCCCCGTCACCAGAAGGAATTGTTCTGGATTCACCCGTCAGATACCAAAATCGAATGGGTGAGAGAGTTCCGGTTCTAGGAGCATTGCGATGATCAAGGTAGGCGACCGAGTTATCGACATAGGGAAACAGACGGGCATTGTGGTGAAAATCATTCCCCACAATCCCGCCAATCCCATCGAGGAACATGGCACCATCTATGTTTGGCAAGATAGCCGGACGGGTTATGGTGATGATAACTGCGAACACTACTGCCACAGCAACTGGCAATCCATTCTCAAAATAATTGGCTAAGGGGCTTGACATCCGTTCTGTAATGGGTTAAAATCCATACACTGAATAGACGAAAGGGCATCGTATGAGAAATGTTACCAAACAGGTTGTGATGACGATCAATCTGACGCCCGACCAGTGGCAGCTCTTTACCGCCTCAATGGATTGTGCCGGCGTTGCGAAGATTCTGAACAACCAGTTCAACCACCTGTCGAAGCGTGGTGTGAGCCGTGCAGAGTTTGAATCGACCATGGATGCGCTGATGTCGAAATACTCCAAGTACGGTGCCTCTGATTCCGAACCTCGCTACGTGCTGGAGGAACTGCTGGACGAGCAATTCGCCTGAGCAAAAAAGTTGCGAATGGGCTTGACATCGCAATTGCGTTGCGGTATAATTACTCCATTGAATAGATAAACGACAGGACAGAGCAAATGACAACCGCACAAGCCCAAGCCCTCCACTTTGTTTCCCTCGAGAACGGTGTTGTTACCTTCACCGTCAACAATGGCAAAACCACGTACCAACGCAATGTGAAGCGTGACGGCACCTTCTCGAAGAAGGGTGTCAAGTACCAAGCACTGGCGGACGAAAAGGTTATCAATATGCTCACTGGTATGGCGACGACCACTCCGGTGACCAAGCAGGCCATCCGCACTGCCCCTCTCAAGCAGCTGCAATCTGAATTCTCCATCAACCAGCGTTTCGAATTCCTCGCTAAGTTCGTGGAAATGGTGCTCAGCGGTTCGATGGTTTCTACCATCATCACTGGTGAAGGCGGTCTGGGCAAAACCCATGCGGTTATGGAAGCTCTGAAAAAGGCCAAGCTGCGTGAGGTCAAGGATTACGTGATCGTGAAGGGTTATGCCACCCCGAAGGCTCTGTACGCCACTCTGTTCGAGAACAACGGTAAGATCGTGGTGTTCGATGATTGCGATTCCGTGTTGAAGGACCCGACTGCTGTGAACCTGTTGAAGGGTGCTCTGGACTCTTATGAGAAGCGCACCATCTCCTGGCTGCAGCAAGGTTTCATTCCTTCCGAACTTCCGTCGTACTTTGAATTCACCGGTAAGGTGATTTTCATCAGCAACATGGATGCTTCCAAAATGGACGGTGCGGTTAAATCCCGTTCCATCTGTGTTGACCTGTCGATGACGATTCAGGATAAGATCGAGCGGATGCAATTCATCCTCCCGAAGATTCTCCCGAACATCGCTCTGGCGGTGAAGGAAGCAGCCCTCGAGTTTATGGCGGCTCACTCTGACGAGGCCCGTGAGTTCAACGTGCGTACTCTGATGAAGATTTCGAAGGTCGCCAATGCCTACGGGTTGAAGAACGAGGAATGGAAGTCCGCCGCAAAGTACCTGCTGGTGCAGGCTTGATTAGGGGAAGGGATATGGTACAGATTACCCAAGAAGAGCTCGACGCAATGGATCTGGTGTTTGTTACCTACGGGCTGAGCCAGATCAATGATGCGATGATTGACGAGGATGGTCAGGCCGCACTGAAACTCTATGAGGTTCTCACCAAGCTGGGGGATTCTCTGCGAGAGCGGGTTGGCGAGGTATCGTTGGGTGACCAACTGATGCGCATCTGTGCCCGCAATGGAATCGACGTAAACGCTGTTTAATCTATAGGAGACCATCATGGGTCTGGATATGTATCTCGAAGGTGAAAAGTATCTGTGGCGTGGTGATGCTGGTGAGAAGCTTTCGCAACAGCTCCCCGAGTTCAATGGTTTCCGCATCAAGAAGGTGCGGGCTGAGGTTGCCTACTGGCGCAAAGCGAATCAGATTCACTCCTGGTTCGTCCAGAATGTTCAGAACGGGACGGATGATTGCGGCGACTATGAGGTATCAAGGGAGCAGCTCAAGACCCTCCTGAACCTCTGTAAGCGGGTCCTGAATACCAAGAACCACAAGCTGCTCGAACCGGAAGATGGGTTCTTCTTCGGGAGCACCGACATCGACGAATGGTACTGGGCGAATCTGAAAGAGACGGTCACCCAGCTGAAAGCGGTGCTGAAACTTCCGAAGGACATCACGATTTATTATCACTCAAGCTGGTAAAGGGGCTTGACACTGTGAGAGAGATGCCCTATAATCTCTCTCATAGTGATTAAGACGAGTGAGGAACCCCAAATGACATACACGACAAAGGCAACATGGTTGGGCAAGCAGTACGGTTGCCGTGTCTTCCGCGATGGGAAGCTGATCTTGGAAGGTCGTTGCGACAGCCGGAACCTCATTGGTGCAACCTTCCGTGACCTGCTTCGCACCATCGACAAGTGTGGTGGTGGTGATGAATTCACCAGTGCAGCTCGCCACCGCAACGGTAAGAATGGCAACCTCTGTATCGGTGTGAAGCACCTGTGGCACTAATAGGGAAACTGTGATGACAACCCAAGCAAACGCACTCAACGTCAAAGTCGGCAACACTGTTATCTTCCTTGTGGACGAATGGCGGAATGGTGAAAAGAGCGATTTCGATGGCTCCGTAACCTCTGTTACTGATACTGGCGTTGACGTGTGTTACCTCAGTGGCTTTCGCTCCCGCAATGATTTTATCCCCTGGAGCGACGTTCTGGCAAAGCTGGATAAGCGCAGAGCTTGGGTGAAGGTTCCCGACACCTGTTACAGTGGCCATTTCCTTCTGGCGGAGAAGGCGGCTTAAATCGGCAGTAAAATATGGGGAAGGGACTTGACAAGTCCCTTTTCTTTTGGTAGAATACACCTATCAAATGAATTGGAGCAGCAATGGTTTTCCATATCCACAATAGCGACTTTATGGATCTTGTTGGTCGCCCCTCCCTCGCAAAGACCGGTGATGTTTTCACTCTGCCCAAAGCGGTGAAAGGTTTCGAGGGACCCAGCTGCTCCGGCGCATGGAATGTACCCATTCCCGCTGGAACCTACAAAATCGTTAGCCGCAAGCACTTCCGCGGTGGCACACAAACAATCGAGGCCGTATGAAAAAGCGCAAAGGGTTTCACCCCATAACCGTTGATGGGATTCCGTACCAGTACGCCCTATCATTCCCCGCCTTCAAGGCTCCGCTGGTGGTGGTGTATTCTGAAACCGCCAAGATGGAAATCCCGTTGGACTACGTTGCCATTCCCGAGCGGAAGGATGTGGAACCCACCTGGCGGGGCAAGCACAGCGATAAGGGTTTTGGCAAGTACGAAGTAGCCACCCTGATCAAACACTACACCAAGGAGCACAGCCATGCATAGAGAAGCACTGTACGGGAAATGGGAGAAGGAACCAACCTTCCCCGCCACCGGTTCCCTAAAGCCGGATGGTACGTTCTGTGCGTACTTCTGTCACCTGTTCTACGATGGGGAATATGCTCAGACGGTGCGGGTTGAGGAACTCGCAGACAACACCTGGGAAGCCATCATCGAGGATGTCGAAGGGGATACCGTTCACCGCATGAGCACTGAATACTCCAGCCCATTCGAGGCCGCTTTGGATGCTTCCCACTGGGCAAGCGGGCAATAAACTGCTTGACACTCTTTCCAGAATCCCCTATAATGGATTCATCCATTAAAGGGGAATGCCCAAAATGAAATACCTTCAAAAGACCAATGCAGCCTACGAAGCGATGATTGAGAAGCTGGCTGTTCGTGCTGAGCTGGAAACGAAGAAGCACCTGCAGAAGCTTTTGAAGGGTCATCTGCGTAATCGCACCGTCAAGTTTGTGGATGCGATGGGTTCGACGACTGTTGAAATCTCCAACCGCAACGGTGGCTGGTACATTATCAACTCCTGTGATATGTGGATGCAGGGTGCCAAGTCCTACGAAGTGAATTCCTTCACTTGGGTTGACGAAGAGAACAGCCCGTGGATCAAGCCGGTGATGGCACTGATCTCTGAATACAACGAAATCGCTGAACGCCACTTTGCGATCGAGTTTGAAATCTCTTTCTAACCCGATCCAAACAGGAACCAACAAAATGACCCGCTACCTGACTCCCGAAGAATTCATCATCCGTGCTGTGAATGAGTACCCGTCACTCTACGCAGCACCGACCTACGACGAAGTGAAGTTCCGGATTCTCGACCATACCCTGAACACCATCGGCAACGGCATCTACATGCGGGACTTCATTGGTGAGCCTGTAACCGAAGAGGAAATCCAAGCCGCTCAGAAGTGGTTCAAGTGCAAGAAGGCATCCTACGGGTACATCAATACCCGTCAGTTCGGTAAGGGTCGCAGTGCCTTCAAGATGCCGGATGGTGACCCCGTCTGTGTGGTTCCTATCAGGGAAAAGAAGAATCACCCCGAAGTCAAGTACTGGGTCGATTTCGATTGCACCAATGAACGTGATCCCTACCCGAACTTCCAGAAGCAGTACTCGTCAGTATGGGATAACCGGGACATCCAGTTCGCAAAGCTGGGTAAGGAATGGGCTCAGGCTGCTGGGTGGTTCTACAATCGTTGCCGTGATTACTTCATGGATAACGAGAAGGTGAAGGGCTACCATGGGGCTTTCCCTCAGAAGGAAGAACACGAAAACGAACAACTGATCGAAGATTACAAGCGGTTCATTGGTGACACTACCAAGTACCCGACCAACGAGGATATCAGCAAAGCCTACGAAACTGAATTCACCGGCGACCGGACCAACGACGAAGATGTGGCACGATTCATTGCCAAGCGTTGGGAGAACACTCAACAAGCCCACCTGGACTTTATCAAAGAGACTATCGGGTATCTGAATACCCTGATCATTGCGGAAGGTGCAAACTGATGGAAACGAAATTCATTCCCGATCCCGACACGCTGTGCTACGTCACCGCCATTCCAGAAACCCGTACCGTTGTGAATGGCGACGGCGTGGCGACCAAAGTGAAGGAAGCAAACAAGTCCTTCCAGGGGTATATCTTCCGCACCCTCGGCCATGACATGATGATGATGGTTGCTCAACCTGTGTTCAGCAATTACTATCTGTCGGAGGATGAAAAGAAGCGCAAGCATATCTTCCGGATCAATGATTGGAAGTTCGAGCCGGTCGGTCCTGATGTTGCGAAGGCGCTTGGCCTTACAATGTAATAAAGGGCTTGACAATTCCTCCTGCTGTGATATAATTCAGTCACAGTAGGAGGCAATCATGAGCTATGTGTATGTAGAAGAACTGGACCTAACACCCGAAGAAATCTGTAGGGTGATTGGTGACCATGTTGCCTACCATGACATAGCCCGGCAACAACGTGAAGAAGAAAGGGCTATCAAAGAGGCTCAGTACCAACGGGGAAAGAGAGCCAAGGCCTTTTTGAACTACTTCAATGAGCAGCTTCAAGTTGAAGCCCAAAAAGAGGCACTGTTGAAAGTCATCAATGAGCGCCTCCAAGCAGAAGCACAAAAAGCCGAAGCAGAGCGCCTCCAACAAGAACGCGAACAAGATCCTTTGGTCCGCAAAGTACGAGATTATTGGAACCAGAGCTTAGCCCCGAAAATCCGCCAATTTAATATAGCCGCCTAAGAGAACATCATGAGCATGCTTTTTACCGATAAGGAACTCCAGTACATCAAGTGGTACGATTACCTGTGGCTGTTGATTCCCATTGCAGGGATCGCCGCTATGGTGTTGGTGGTAACTGAACGTGCGAGGAACGCCGAATGAGAATCGTCCTGAACACCTTTGAGTACGATGGCAACCCCGATGAAGCCCGCCATGAACTGAATTGGCATCTGGTATCATCCGTCGCAGTCATACGAGACCCATTGGTCAAGATCATCCTTAACTACGAGGACGGCGCAACACTGTCAGGGCATACATCAACCAAGAACAGCATTGGGTTCATTCTCTCCAAGGATCAGGAATGGTGTGGGAGCTATGAAACCGAAGTCACCATCTTTGGGGAAACTCCCGAAGAGATCGAACTCCTAAAGGGCAACCAGTTCAAGCAGCGGGATAAGGGGCAAACAGTCGTTGCGATTCTCCCCTGGACAGAACCCGCCAACGATGTTATAATATCCACATGGAGTTCGGAAAAGGATTGAAAGCCATGAAACCGATGGATAGGACACAATGGAAACACGCTGCCATGCAATGTAACAATTGGCCAGGTGTGCTCTTCGTCGGAACCCAAGCTGGTGTTGCCCAAGCCCTCAAAGATTGCGAAGTGAAACAGGGATACGGTTATACGACCGGCCTCAATAAGGCTCAATTCAGCCTCGCCAGTACCGGTAAGGTTGCGCCGAAACTTCTCCACCAAATGCTCCGCGGCAATCCCCGAGTTTTCTGAAAGAGGTAATACGATGCAATCCGGCTTTTATACCCATGGCAGCTGGCACGCAATAATCGGCCTTTCTCCACAGTACGACCATATGGAAGGCACGCCAATGTACAAGGAATATATGGCGGGCTACAATGCGTCGAAAAAACCCGCCCCTGAACAAACCCAAAACAGCGAGGAAACCAAATGACCAAAATGCTCGAACACTTCCGCTCTGAAATGCGCGGCTACACTGTCAAGGCTCTCAAAACCATGAAAAGCCATGATGGTGGTGTTGCCTACAGTGCGACGCTCTATAAGGGCGGCTCCAAAATCGCCGAAGTGATTGACGACGGATGGTGCGGCGGTATTCAAACCCGCTATGCAACCAAAGCAGCCGAGCAAACCCTTATCACTGATGCCACCGAATATGGTGATGGTGAAGGAAATCCGGGTTTGCCCGAATATGTGGGCTGTGACATCTTCATCGCTCATATCGTGGATATGCACGAATCCATCAAAAACATCGAAAAGGCGTGTAAGAAGAAAACGGTTATCCGTTTCGTCGAAGATGGGTTGACGGAATATCGTACCCTCAAAATCGCATTTACGCCGGATGTGGCAAAACAGGTACGTGCTAAGTTCGGTGCAAAACTCGCTGAAATCGTCAACGAAGGGGTTTAACCAATGAGTGACATTAAGGTATTAGTGGCCGGCAAAGCGGGTAAGGGGAAATCAACCGTTGCTGAGGTTATCCGCCAAGCACTGTTGAATGCCGGTATCCAGGCGACTCTGATGGATGACAATGGTATTGGGATAGTGGATGAACCTGCAGGGACCATCCCCAACACTATGACAACGAGGTTGGCAAGCCTCTCTCTAAAGACAAAGGTTGAGATTCGCACAGCCCTGACCCAAAGGTGACCCGTCCCGAAACGCCCCCGTCAAAAATGGCATAGGAATAAAAAAAGCCCCGCGAAAAAATGGCAAATGTATAAAAAAGGCGGGGCGTTTTTCGGGGCAAGGGTAAAAAAAGGCCTCGGTTTTTTTGTGGGGTCTGTAAAAAAAGCGCCTCGGTTTTTTGCGATATCGGCGTATTTTTCGGGCGAAAATTGAGTTAAAAAAGTGCCGTGGGGGATGACCACGGAGTATGGCCGCTACATAGCCCCGCTGTTCTTTTTTTACGGCAAAAAATTTTCATCCTATATAGAAATTTTCTCCACCGTAAATAACCGTCGTTGCCCGTAATCCACCGTACTTGCGCGAGCATCTCCGTAATCCACCGTGAATGAGTGTTATCATCCTCTCTGTGTATCCCATTTTCATATTTGGGTTATTTGGATTCGGTCGTAAGCCCATTTCCCAACTCTCGCAGACTGTCGGGAAAAAAGCTCAATAAATCATACCGAAAAAAAGTAGTTTGGTTTATTTGGAATTGATGTGGTAAAGTCGTTTATCCTTAATACCGATTTCTGCGTTTCCCACGACCATTTTGGGCTGTTTCCCATTTGTTGCCTGTTCCAACTGTCGCATAAACTCGTTGAATTGGGTTGTAGGTGGTAAGTTGCCCAACTGGCTGCGCACATAGTATCTGATAAGGTTTCTGCGTCGGAGTGGCGTTAGCCCCATAATGAGGTCGAGATTCAGATTGGTTGAAACCAGATCATCCATGGCAACCTCTGTAATCAGATCGTCAGCCTCACTGACATTTTCTTTCATCCTCGTCATAGCACTGATAACAGTAGGAAATTTTGCTTTGATGTTGGGAATAATCTGATTTCTCAGGAAATTGCGTGAAAAGGAATCCGACTCGTTGGATTCGTCTGAAACCCACACGATCTTATTATCAATAGCGTATTGATAAATCTCGTCCTTACTCATTGAAAGCATTGGGCGAATCACCTTCAAACCCTCATAGGTGTTATCATCCTTCATACCTTTTAGGCCGGTTAATCCACATCCACGAATCATTTTGAATAAGATGGTTTCGACATCGTCATCAGCATGATGGGCTAAGTAAATCTCTGAACAGCACTCGCGGAAAGCGTTATAACGATGTCTCCGAGCCTCATCCTCTGACTTTCCTGTTAGATGGACTTGTTTCGACACGAAGTTAATGTTATTCCCTTCGCAGTGGTTACGACAGAACATTTCCCAATAGTCAGCATTCTTTGAAATGTGGTGATTCACATGGATAGCTGTGATGTCTTTGGGGTCATACTTCTGACATAGTTTATGGAGTAAGACCATTGAATCGACTCCACCGGACAATCCTACAAAGATCATGGTTATTCCTCATGGTTTAATGTATATGTCTTATTATATCAGATAGTTGGGTGCTATCCCCAATTTTTCCTAATAGTTTTGGTATAATTAATAAATAAAATGTGGAAGTATCAAGAACAATAACAATCTGTGTGGAGCATTGACATATGAATATATTATCCGCAACCGTAGCATCTCAGGTGATATCGACATCCTTACAACCATCAAACATTCGTCAATGATGTTTATGTGTTTCCCTAATTTAAGTTTATAATCCTTTCGACAGGTCTAACCCTCGTCGAAGGGTTGGATTGTCCATAACAAATAAGGACAGTTATTATGAATCGT
>JACCEC011873043.1_pt1 | contig 20928 bp, 21 predicted proteins | sample 7450121 | NCBI WGS metagenome assembly JACCEC01 (sample SAMN15323455, study PRJNA562643) | freshwater metagenome | isolation source: river surface water | place: USA:Blue River Watershed | collected 2017-08-18 | reverse complement strand
AGTTTATTCAGGAAAAGAGATAATGTAGAAACTTCAAAGCTGATGTAAATCAAAAATATTGTTCTAATTTGCCTAAAAGAATTTTAATATAATGGATTTACTCCGCAAATACCTTCATGCTTACCCTGAACTCTCTGGTTTTGAGAAAAATACAAGTGCGTTTGTTATTTCATATTTACAGAAAATAGGGATTAAAAAAGTTCGTCACGGTTTCTCAATGTATTCAATTCTAGCCGAAATTGAAGGAGTTGAGACTGGGAAAACACTTCTTTTTCGATGCGAACTGGATGCCTTACCCATCCAAGAACTCAATACGTTTGAGCATCAATCTACTACTAAAGGCGTTTCGCACAAATGTGGCCACGATGGACATATGGCTATTTTACTTTCCTTGGCCGAAAAGTTAACAACAACCCCTCTGCCAAAAGGGAAAGTGTTGCTCTTCTTCCAATCGGCAGAGGAGACGGGGAAAGGTGCGCAAGGGGCGATTGAGTCAGGTGTTTTTGATTCCTATTCCGTTGATTATGCCTTGTCTTTGCATAATTTCCCTCAGTTTCCACTCGGTACTATTCTTTTAAAAAAAGGAATTCTTACTCCGACTGTTGAAAGTCTGAACGTAAAATGGGTAGGCAAAACAAGCCACGCCGCAGAACCCTCTAAAGGGATTAATCCTGCCGATGCCATCGCTCGATTTATAACTTTTATAAGTGCTCTTCATAACGAAGACAAATCCTCGCCTGATTATTTTGTTACTACGCCTATTCATATTCAAATGGGAGAGAAAGCGTATGGTACATCAGCGGGTTATGCCGAAATAGGATACACGTTTAGGACGTGGAAAAGTGCTACTTTTGAGGAATATAAAGGTATTATTGAACAAGAAATTACTAAAATTGCAGCGGATGAAGGGTTAAAATTTGAGGTAGAATGGGTTGAAAGTTTTAAATCAAACAACAATTCAGAAACGGTGATTGATAAACTCAAGCAAATTGCTAAAAGCAATCTTTTTGAGGTTTTTGAACTTGAAAATCCATTTGATTTTGGAGAAGATTTTGGACTTTTTACCGATACTTTTTGCGGGGCAATGTTTGGGTTAGGCGCAGGGAAGGCTTGTTATCCTTTGCACAATGAATTGTACGATTTCCCTGATGAACTTATTCCCATTGGTTGCCAAATGTTTTATGATTTTGCGTTGAAGAATGGGTAATTCTAGTTAGAAAAGTTGATAGGTTTATCCCTTGATTAAAAATTGACTTCTGAATGACATTTCGGGTTGTGAGTAGGTTTCCTCGGTGCAATTGGGGCATTACAAGGTACTAATCTGTTGATTTACTGTTTGTTAAATAAAGTCTTTTGGCGTCTTCTAATGCTTTGAAAATTTTAGCACGTTCACTCGTGAGGGACTCCATCAGGCTGGGTTTTTGTCGAAATAACCGAAGGGCTTGCCATAGGTGCGAAAGCCGAGTAAGGCGGTCCCAATACCAAAGGACAAAATAGCCAAGCAAAGGTAAACATGCGACAAAAGCGACGGTAATCCAGTGTTGTTGAAAGAGTGAATGAACGATAAATGCTTCAAAACCATAAAAAATCGGGAAAAGTAAAATTCCCACTGTCATCATGATTGGGGCGCGGTAGCTGATATCCAACGAAATGAGGCGGGCAATTTTGGAAGGGAGAATATAGGGGATATAGTTGGTAATTAATCCTATAACGTAAAAAGGGAAACCCAGCAAAAGCGACAGTAAAGTGCTTCCAAAGTGGTCATAGAGGCGTTGGGTTTGAGTGAAGACACGGTCAGAAAGTCGAAGTTTTTTAAGGGAGTCGAGGTAGTTGGTCATTTTAATTTGAAGCGACTTCAACTGTTCAGGATGGTGTTTTTCGAAGTAACGAACGGCATTTATCAATTGTTTAATTAACCCAAATTCGTGTTTTTTTATTTTACGATTTAACAGCAATTCATCAAAAAGCTGGTTTTTATACAGTTTTTCTACCTGCAATACCAAGCTATCTTCTTCGGCATCTTCTGTGATGATTACAGTTTCGGTTAAGCGTTGCTGAATTAAATCGGTCAAAGTTGCGACGGCTTCAAACGAATCGGGACGATAACTTTCCTTAAAATCCTGAACCTGAATCGGGGTACCTATATTGATAAAAACTTCGGATCGAAAATGCGTGGGGTCGGAGTAATTGAGTCCAATGGGCAGAATCTGAACCCCTAAATTAAATTCGTGCTCGGACTCAGCGCCAAGGGCAATGCGGGCAGTTCCTGTCTTAATTTCTCTCAAACGCCGCTCGATTTCACTGGTACCTTCAGGAAAAATCATGATGGTGCCTTTGGTTTCTAAATAATCATAACAACGCTGAAAAGTGCGTTTATTTAGCTCAGCAGGGGATAGAGTACTATGGGCCGTGTCTTTTTTACGGTAGACAGGAATGACGTGGAAATACGAAAAAATAGGTCGAGTAAACCGATTAAAAATACTTCCGTTAGCAATAAAAGCCACTCTTTGACGGACAAGAGTAGCTATTATTAATGGATCCATGAAGGTATTTGGGTGGTTAACCGCCAAAATGAGTGGTCCGTTGGCACGCCGCAATTTTTCAAGTCCATCGACTTGAAAACGCCTAAAAAATATTCGAAGAGCGACTTTGAGGATAAATTTCAAAAGGGTGTACAAAAGCATAAATGGAAAGGGCTTCGGTTTTTGCTCAAATTAATACTTTTCGTTTAAAATTTTAAAGAAGGGGTATTTTGAGGCACCTTGCCCTTCTCATTACGTCTCTCTTCGGATTCCAGAAGATGTTACAGTGATTAATATGATTTTTTTATTAGCAACTAGCTTTTATATCGAATAAATATTCATCAAAATAATCAAAAAAATGTGATTGGTTGAAAATAGTATCTTACTTACAGGCTAAAATTTTAAGCGCGAATACCGTCCCAAAGTACGCTGAATGTCATTTCCCAATCAGTACTTGAAATGGGTGTTTGGGTGTAGATAGCTTGTTTTGCTAGTTCGTTTAACATACCACAAACCAGTGTAACTAAAAGATTTGGGTTCGCTTCTTTGATTAAACTTTGGCGTTGTCCCTCAAGTACCAATTGATAGATGGGCTGGAGGGCTTGGTCTTCTTCTTTGCGGGTACTGTCGTCTTCTTGAAAGTAGGGTGAGCGAAAATATTGTTCAAAAAATGCACTGTACTCTGGATTTTTAACGTTGTTTTCTAGGAAGTTACGTGTCATTTTTTTGATTTTAATTTTCAAGGGTTCATCGCCAGTGAGTTCCTGCGTAAGGTCGTTGGTGTTTTCGTGCATTAAGTACAAATACAGCTCACGAATCAACTGGTTTTTGTCTTCAAAATAGATGTAAACAGTCCCCGTAGCCACCCCTGCTTCTTTTGCTAAGTCCGACATTTTAAGCCCAGCCAGCCCCACTCGCATAATCATCTTTAGGGCTGTTTTTAGAATCAATTGCACTTTACTTTCGTCTTTGCTTCTCATGACGTTTGGGTGGTCTCTTTACAGAGTTTATTTATTAGGCAATAAGTTTATGTGAATATAAATTCAATTAAAAAATAATTCACAAATTATTTTTTAATTTCCGAGGCGTTAATCAACTCATACGCCCGTTCGATGTCTAAATCTCGGCCTTTTTGAACGTCTTCAAAACGATATTCAACGGGGTAATTGGGCTGAACTCCGTGGCCGATGTCTGCTCCAGGAATGTGAAGCACTAACTTAAACACAGGAATTCGTACCTTGGTCAGTGTATGTGGAAGGGTTAGGTAGGGGGAAATAAACGCATTACAGCCGTGGCGCCCACCGCCTGTTTCTCTACCAATAACCACCGCTCGTTGGTTGTATTGTTGAATCATAGACGGGAAAATGGCTGCGGCTGAAAATGACCCGCCGTTGGTCAATAAATATACCTTTCCTTTGAAACTGTTTTTGGTGATTGGTTTTTGAATTTTTTGGGCAGAACGACTACTTCTTCGCCCGTCAGGAAGTTTTTTAGACCAATAATAGCGTGTAAACCAGCGCGGGAACTTATGGCTGTAATAGCGTTGGTAGGAAGGGCGAAGAGTAAGTGCCGTAGCCGAGTCATAGACCACGTAATTGGCATCCAATAAGTACGACATAAGATTGATACTTGCATCTGATTTTCCGCCACCATTGGCGCGCAAATCAATAATTAAGTGCTTGATATTGTGTGTTTTGAGTGCTTTAAACGAGCGCCGATAAAACCGACGGTATCGCCCATCGCTAAATGTGTTTATGTCCAAAATTGCCACCGTACTGTCTTTTTCGGATTGCTTCAGTGTACGCAATTTCGGGTTGGTTTTTACCATTAATTTGGGCGTTGCTACAGGTGTTTTAGGGGGCTGATTGACAGCAGGTTTGGTAGAAGTAGCTGCTTTTTTTGTCGGCTTAGGAGGTTTGTTAAAGCTAAGTTTTAAACTACGCTTTTTACCTAAAGTGTCTTGTACGGTCACTTCAAAAGTCTCTTTATTCCCGTACAAATAACGATAAAACCCGCCAAAATTACCGTTGATAACTGTCGTTTTATAAGTTTGATTATACCCATCTGATGGAACTAACTCTCGCATTTTAGCAATGATTTGACGAGTATTTTGCCCATCAATGGATACTACTTCCGTACCTACCACCAACGTAGTATCGTCAGTGCGATTTTGAAGTATTCTTAGTTTATTTTCAACGAAATATAAGCCCAACGGAAATTCCTTTGGTTTGTTTTTTTTTATGTAATTGGTATAACCTTTGGACGGATAAATATCTGTGTGGCCGCAGCGGATGTAAGAAAAAATGGGATTAACAGTGCGACGAAATTCTAGTTCTGTCATAGGTTTGTTAAGCTTTTTTGCGGTCTCGTCAAAAATCCAACGAATACTGTCGCGAGAAGTATAACGGTATAATCCAGGGTGGGACTCTTCAAGCGCGTGCCGCATCAATTTAAAATCTTGCTGAATTTGTTCAACACTATATGCCGTCTCATGAACGTAATGTCGGCTACAAGAACTTAAAATTACTAGCAAGGCAGTCGAAAAAGTGAGTGTAAGTAGGCTTATTTTTTGAAACATAGGAAAGTCAATTTTTACAAAAAAATACATAAATTGCTTGAAAACAAAAAAGCTACACACTCGGTTTTCGTTTTGAATTTAACCACAAATAAACACATACAAGGTTATGGCACGCCCGAATCTCGACCTCATTGCGGCGCTTCGTCGCACGGCTCGCAACATCGAACACGGCTCTCCGTACCAATGGGGGCACATGGGGAGCTGCAATTGCGGTAATTTAGCGCAAGAAATTACAAAATTAACCAAAGCCGAAATTCATGCCCATGCGCTTGCTAATGGGAGAGGCGACTGGAACGAACAATTGAATGAGTATTGTCCGACGAGCGGGCTGCCGATGGACTTACTTATCAATGAAATGATGGAGGCGGGCTTGGACTCTGACGATTTGAAGCATTTAGAGCGACTTTCGGATCGACGTATTTTGAACCGTTTACCTGAGAATAAGCGCCATTTGCGTCATAATTTTCGGGACGATGTAGTGCTGTATATCTCTGAATGGGCTAATCTTTTGGAGGAACAGTTACTCAGTCCAATTCAACTTCCAAATTTCGATTGGGAATTGACGAAAGAACTTGTCTAACTAAAAAAAGTCCCCTAAATTAAGTATTTATTTAGGGGACTTTTTTTAGTTTTATAAACACCGTTGTCGATTAATAATCTTCAATCAACGGTGGATTGTAGTAAGCAGCAATTTCCTCTTTAGAAGGAGTTTTAAGAGGGCGTACAATACGAAACCCAACAAACGAAGCGCTGGTCATCCACCATTCACTTTTGGGACTTTGGGGGTCAATGATTTTCCAGTCTGCAACGGATGGAATACGCGTTGCACTGCGGCAAACGCTGGCATCATCGTCCCATGAGCCCCCGCGTACAGACGTAGGATAGAGTTCTGTCACTTTCAAAAACGCCTCTTTGGCTTGTCCATTGGCTTTCTTGGTGTAATAATCCTTGGCGTACTGGTCGAGTGTCCATTCCATTACGTTGCCGTGCATGTCGTGTAAGCCCCAAGGGTTCGGTTTCTTGGTACCTGTTTTTTTGTAGCCTCCGCCGCTATTGGCTTTATACCAAGCATATTCATCAAGAAATTTTGCATCGTCACCAAAGGAATAAGCAGTCGTAGTTCCTGCACGGCAGGCATATTCCCATTCGGCTTCGGTAGGCAGGCGATAAAAAATGCCCGTTTTTTCATAAAGCCACTTACAGAAATAAATGGCGGCGTACTGCGTCATATTAACTGCGGGATAACCTCCTCCGCGCCCCATACCAAAAGACATGTCGACGTAAGCGGCACTTGGGCGAGTGCTTCCGTCGGTTTTTGAAAGGCTGTTTTCGGGGTCAGGAAAACGTTTAGCCATTTCGATTTCGATGTTTTTGGTGGTAAAGAGATCATAAAAATCCCAAGTAATTTCGAATTTACCCATCCAAAATGGTTCGATTTTTACCTTGTGTTGGGGACTTTCGTCTTCTCTACGGTCTTTTTCTTTGGCAGGGCTACCCATCATAAAATCGCCGCCTTTGATGGCGACTAAGTCATACTTAATGTTACTACCCGAAATGGCTTGGGCGTAGTTCTCAAATTTCTGCTGGGCAAAAGCCGTTCCGCAGAACGCACAGAGAAGAATTGTTTTTTTAACGAACTTCATTGATGTTTTTTAAAAATAGAAATGAGCTAAAACAGATTTGGAGCCCGAAAGATACCGCAATCCAATGATTTTCACGAATAGCAGAACAAAGTTTTCTATAAGTTGAAATGCCCCCACGTCAGAAAGTGTAAAAGCAATTTGGAAGTAGCTGATGATATCTTCTAAGCGCTCCTCGCTCGTAAACTTCATCAAAAGAATAGAAAGGAGCGAAGTAAAGAAAACCGATAACATGGCCAATACAAATTTCGGTATAATTTAGGAAGATAGTGTGTGTATTTGGCGAGGAAATTCTATTTTTGACCAAAATCAGGATTCACTTTTAGAACAATAAAGGGGAATTCTAGTATGCTTTAAAAAACTGTAGACCCCTTGAAATGTTAAAAATTAACGTTGCCTCCGAAACAGATTTATCAGAAATAAAGCGAATTGCCTACGAAACTTGGCCGCTTACGTTTGGTGAAATTTTATCACCACAACAAATCGAGTACATGCTCGAATGGATGTACAGCCTGCCGTCGTTGACGGAACAAATTCAAGAAAAAGGCCACGTATTTATTCTTATTAAGGAAGAGGGGGAGTCGCTCGGTTATGTTTCTTACGAGCTAAATTATAAAGGCATTGCCAAAACAAAAATTCATAAAATATACCTTTTGCCTGCAAGCCAAGGAAAAGGAGTAGGGGCGGCACTTATCCGAAGAGTAGCCGAAATCGCAACCGAAAATCAAAACACGGCTTTGATTCTCAACGTCAACCGATTTAATAAAGCGATTGGGTTTTACGAAAAAATGGGTTTTGCTATCGTGGGTAGCGAAGATATTGACATTGGAGATGGTTTTCTGATGCAAGATTATATCATGGAAAAACCACTTTAAGTAACAAGGTGAATTTGTAAGTGAGGTAAAAAAATAATTTTTTTTGAAACTTCACGCAGAGGCTCAAAAATACTAAGTTTTAGATAATAACGTTATGCCTGCCTCTGCGTGAATTTTTACAGCTAAACCTGCTCAGCCTTAAAGCCCGCTTTTTCGATGGTTTCTACGATTAAATCACACGATAGTTCCTCGCCCGAGATGGTTAAGATTTTATCAGGATTATTGGTGTCCACTCGCCACTCTTCAATTTCCTCCACTTGATTTAAAAACGGAGTTACCTTGGCGATGCACCCGCCACAGTTAATGTTGGTTTTGAATTGTAATGTTTCCATTTTTTATGAATAATGAATTGTTAAGTAAAAATTTAAACTGAAACACAAGGTTTTGAGAAACTGACCGTAAACAGTAAACTTCAAACCCGTTTCCACTTGAGGCGTAGGCTATTGGCTACAACTGACACTGAACTTAGGGCCATGGCTGCGCCCGCTATCATGGGGTTGAGCAAAAAACCATTTATGGGATATAACACCCCTGCGGCCAGAGGAATTCCGATGAGGTTGTAAATAAATGCCCAAAAAAGATTTTGATGAATGGCCGCTACTATCCATTTGGAAAGTCGAATGGCTTGAGAGATTTTTTGTAAGTCGCTCGAAATGAGGGTCATCTTAGCTACATCCATCGCAATGTCGGAGCCTTTGCCCATTGCAATGCTCACATCGGCCTGTGCCAACGCATGAGAGTCGTTAATCCCGTCGCCAACCATGGCTACCGTTTTACCCTCTCGCTGAAGTTGTTGAATAAAAGCAGCTTTTTCGGAAGGTAATACTTCTGCTTTATACTGCTTTATACCTGCTTCTTGGGCCACTTTTTGTGCAGTAAAAGCATTGTCACCTGTGAGCATATACACCTCAATATGATCGTTTTGAAGTGCTGCAATGGCATTCGCAGAGGTCGGCTTGACGGGGTCGGTGATGGCCCAAGCGGCCAATATCTCAGTTTCATTTGTAAAACATATGACAGTTTTGGCTTCTTCTTGCCAGCTTGAAAGGGGTAAACCTGCAAATGAAATCTCCCGTTCTACCAACCAACCAAGACTTCCAATAAAGTATTCTCTTCCATCAAATTGAGCCTTTACTCCCCTGCCCGTCACGTTTTCAAATTGCTGAATGAGAACGGGTTTTACACCTTCATTTTTAAGTTGTTGCACAATAGGTAGTGCAAGGGGGTGAGACGATTGACTCTCTAAAGCCATTGCAATTGGCTTGACGTTTGGGTTGGAAATGAGCCATAGAGTGTCGGTTACTAGGGGTTTACCTTCTGTAATTGTGCCTGTTTTGTCCAGCACCACGGCATTTATGCGGTGGGCCAGTTCTAAACTTTGAGCGTCTTTGATAAGGATACCATTTTCTGCCCCTTTGCCTACACCTACCATAATGGCTGTTGGGGTAGCCAACCCCAAGGCGCAAGGACAAGCAATGACGAGTACTGTGACGGCAGTTAGAAGCCCATGAGTAAGGGCATTGTCTCCTCCCAGACTTACCCAAACTACAAACGTAAGTAGCGAAATGCTGATGACGATTGGCACAAAGATAGCCGCGATTTTATCGGTAATTTGCTGAATCGGAGCTTTACTACCTTGGGCTTGTTGGACCATTTTAATGATTTGGGCGAGCATGGTAGCTTCACCTACTTTTTCGGCTAAAAACCGAAAACTTCCCTGTTGATTGACTGTCCCAGCAAAAACTTTGCTTCCTTTGGTTTTTTCAACAGGAATAGGCTCGCCCGAAATCATGCTTTCATCAACAAACGAATTTCCTGAAAGCACTTTTCCATCCACGGCAATTTTATCACCAGGTTTCACAACAATTCGGTCACCTACTCGAACAGTGTTGATTTCTATTTCTTTTTCTTCCCCATTTTCAATAATCCAAACGGTGCGTGGTTGCAACCCCATCAATTTCTGAATTGCTACCGACGTATTGGCTTTGGCTTTTTCTTCGAGCCATTTACCCATCATTATAAAAACAATTACTACCGAAGCAGCCTCGTAATAAACGTGTGGGTGAAGCCCACGGTGGTGCCAAAACTTGGGATAAACAGTGGTAAAAAGGCTAAATAAAAAAGCAATTCCTGTGCTTAATGCTACAAGGGTATCCATATTGGCTTGGCCATAACGGGCTTGTTTCCAGGCATGAATAAAAAAGTGACGTCCAAAAATGGCCAAAACAGGCGTACTTAAACCGAACATTATCCAATTGACGAAGGGAGCGTCCATAAAAAACATTCCCAAAATCATGACGGGGAAAGCAAGAATACTCGTCCAAATCAATCGTTTTTGAAGAATTACTAATTGATTCGCTTTCTGTTCGGCTTGCTCGATATGGGCATGTTCAGGATGTAAAAGTAAATCATACCCTACTGCCTGAAGTGATTGCTTGAGCGTTTCGGGGGTAGTTTGGGTTGAATCAAAGTTAATAATGGCCGACTCGTTAGCAAAGTTGACGGAACACTCCAGCACCCCTTCCTGCTTTTTGAGAATATTTTCAACACTTATCGCACATGCTGCGCAGGTCATGCCTGAAACGGGTACTTGCAGTTGTTGAGGCATTGAATCTAGATCGGTTTCCATGTTTTTACTTTTTTTGTTGGTACAAAAGTAGTAGGTTGTATTGGGAAGTTAGTTACACGATTTTCAAAAAGGATTACAGGATTTTCGTCAATCTTGAAACTTTTGTCGTGTTCTTAGTTTTTACTCAATAAAACCTGTTTTATATGACAAACCGCCTCATCGAAGAAACATCTCCCTACTTGTTACAACATGCCCACAACCCCGTCGATTGGTATCCGTGGGGGGAAGAAGCCTTGACCAAAGCCCGTACCGAAAATAAGCCTATTATTGTCAGTATTGGGTATTCTGCGTGCCATTGGTGTCACGTCATGGAGCGCGAAAGTTTTGAAAATGAGCAGGTAGCCGCTGTGATGAACAGTGGATTTGTGTGTATCAAAGTAGACCGTGAAGAACGCCCCGATGTGGATTCGATTTATATGGATGCGCTTCATGCCATGGGAGGGCGTGGAGGCTGGCCTTTGAACGTTTTTTTGATGCCTGATGCCAAACCGTTTTATGGAATGACCTACATGCCGCCGCGCAATTGGGTGAATTTGCTGAACAGCGTTCAAAATGCTTTTGTGAATCACCACGAAGAATTGGAAAAATCAGCAGAAGGGTTTGTTCAAAATATGTTGATGAAAGAGTCGGAAAAATACCATTTGGATGGTTCAACGACCGAATTTCGTCGGGGGGATTTGGACGAAATGTTTGAGCATATCAAACAAAATTTTGACCTCGAAAAAGGAGGAATGGAACGCGCGCCGAAGTTTCCCATGCCTTCTATTTATAAGTTTTTGCTGCGTTACTACGCACTTTCTCAAAACCCCGAAGCCTTACGTCAGGTAGAATTGAGCCTAAACCGTATTGCATTAGGCGGAATTTATGACCACGTTGGAGGTGGCTGGGCGCGGTATTCGGTGGATGAAGATTGGTTTATTCCCCATTTTGAGAAAATGCTGTACGACAATGGGCAACTGCTTAGTGTCTATTCGGAGGCGTATACGTTGACTAAAAATGAATTATACAAACGCCGTGTTTATGAGACAATTGAGTGGCTTCGTCGCGAAATGCTTAGCCCTGAGGGCGGCTTTTACTCGGCCTTGGATGCCGACAGTGAGGGAGTGGAAGGTAAGTTTTATACCTGGACGCAAGCTGAATTGCAGGCGATTTTGGGCGATGATTTTAATTGGTTTTCTAAACTGTACGGAATTCGACCTTCTGGGAATTGGGAACACGGAAATAATCATTTGCACTTAGCACCTAATCCAAACTGGGAGTTGTTACTGTCCGATTCGGAGATTTTTTATAAGGTCAAATTAAATGCCACTGAAGAAAAAATCATTCCCGAAACGCAGTACCGTGCAGTGCTTGACAAGTTGTTTGAAGTGAGGGAAAAACGCGTTCATCCAGGATTGGATGATAAAATTTTGGCTTCTTGGAATGGGTTGACTCTGAAAGGATTAACGGATGCGTATCGGGCATTTGGTGAAGAATTGTTTAGAGAGTTGGCATTGCAAAACGCTCGCTTTCTTAGAAATAACATGATCAACGATGACCACCGACTTTGGCATAGCTTTAAAAACGGAAGGGCGACGATTGTAGGTTTCTTGGAAGATTATGCTTCGGTGATTGATGGGTATATTGGTGTTTACCAAATTACATTTGACGAAGAGTGGCTAGATGAAGCTCTAAAGTTGATGGCCTATACCATTGAACATTTGTACGACGATGAAGACGAACTATTTTATTTTACGGATAGTACGGATGATGGGTTGATTGCCCGAAAAAAAGAAATTTTCGATAACGTAATTCCCGCTTCTAACTCACTAATGGCTCACAATTTGTATGCTTTGGGGATGCTGGTTAGTTACGATGAGTATATTGAATTGGCAGATTGGATGCTTTCCAAATTAAAACGTTCAATGATGACCGATGTACAATGGGTAACCAATTGGGCTGCTTTGTATGTCCAACGTGCTTATCCAACGGCAGAAGTGGTCATTGTAGGGGCGGAGGCTGATGGTTTTAGAAAAGAATTTGAAAAAACTTTTTGGCCAAACAAAGTGATAGTTGGAGCCACAACTGTCTCAGATTTACCACTTTTAGAAGGACGCCTGTCAAATGTTGAAAAAACAACTATCTTTATTTGTTTCAACAAAACATGTCAATTACCTGTTCATTCAGTGGCTGAAGCCCTGAAATTGCTTTCCTAAGTCAGCAGTTTCTACAGAATGATACATAAGTAAATAAGCAAATTTGTTCATATAAAGGTGGAGTGACGTAAAGAGTACTAAATGTTGATTTTCTAAAATTTAGTGCCTCTGCATGAAGTATAATTTAATTTGGCTTATTTATTTAGTACAATATTTAACTTTACGCAAGGGGCAAGGCCGATTAAATAGTATTACTAAACTCACAATTTTATAAATCACCTTAACAAATGCCCTCTTCTAGCACTTTTGAACAAAAAAAGCAGTTTCTATTTCTGTTTTTATGTGGATTGTTTTTGACCAATGCGCTCATTGCAGAAATTATTGGAGTGAAGATTTTTTCCGTGGAATCATTTTTAGGAACAAATCCTGCGCAGTTGCCAATTTTTGGTACAAAACTCGATTTTAATATGTCGGCTGGGGTGGTCAATTGGCCAATTGTCTTTATTACTTCCGATATTATTAATGAATACTTCGGAAAAAAAGGTGTTCGCCGCATTTCGTATCTGACGGCGGGTTTTATTGCCTATATGTACATTGCGATTTACTCCACGACCTCTTTGCCGCCAGCGAAGTTTTGGTTAGAGGTCAATAACCAAGATAGTTACGGAAATGCAATGAACATAGACGGTGCTTTTAATCAAATTTTTCGTCAAGGATTAGGTATCATGCTGGGGTCAATTGTTGCTTTTTTGATTGGGCAAGTACTTGACGTTACCGTTTTTTCTTGGTTGCGACGTCGAACAGGAGGAAAATACATTTGGCTTCGTGCAACGGGTTCAACCTTGTTTTCACAACTGGTTGACAGTTTTGTAGTAATTTTTATTGCTTTTTATTTATTCGGAAACTGGTCGGTGACTCAGGTGGTGCAGGTAGGGTCAATCAATTACCTTTACAAAGGTTGCGTAGCCCTTTTAACAACGCCTGTTTTGTACGTTGCGCATTACCTAATTAATCAGTACTTGGGCAAAGAAAATGCCCATCAGTTGGCCAATGAAGCCGCAGCTTCTAGTTTTACGGCCATGTAATCGTATAGTTTGGGTGGCCTTTAAAGCCACCCAAACTATATTAAAGAAGCTGTAAAGCTGCTTTACAATCATCGTCGATGGCCTTTTTTAAGGCTTCAAGTCCGTCAAATGTTAACTCAGGACGAATAAAATCAACGTGCTCCACAATCATTTTTTCGCCGTAAATATTTTCCTGAAAGTCAAAGATATATACCTCCTGGGTCCGCCCGATACCATTGACAGTAGGACGGAAACCAATGCTCATAACACCCTTGAGCCATTGTCCACGAACATGGACACGCACAGCATAGACACCGTCGGCAGGGATTAATTTATAAGGCTCAAGTACTTGCACATTGGCCGTTGGATAACCAATCGTTCTTCCCAATTGACGCCCCTTCACAATTACTCCTGTAAAGGTATAATTTCGCCCGAGAAGCTCGTTGGCAGTTGAGGTTTTGCCCTCAGCCAACGATTGACGAATTTTTGTTGAGCTAACCGTCAGATTGTCAATTTCTTGTACAGGAATTTCTTCGATTTCAAATCCAAATCGATGCGCATTTTTTTGTAAATACTCAAAACTTCCTTCTCGATTTTTTCCAAAATGATGGTCGTAACCAATTACTAATTTTTTGGTACCGATGGTATCAATCAAAATTTGCTGGATAAATTCATTTGAGGACAGTTCGCTAAATTCCCGTGTAAAGGGTACAACAACGAGGTGTTGTACCCCATTTTGGCGAAGAAGTTCAATCTTTTCGTCGATGGTGGAAAGCAACCGAAGGTTTTGGCTGTCTTTTGAAACTACCATCCGAGGGTGTGGCCAGAACGTAATCACAACTGTTTCACCACCTGATGCTTCGGCTGTTTCTTGTAGGCGGCTTAGAATTTTTTGATGTCCAAGATGGACCCCGTCAAATGTCCCGCTGGTAACAATGGCATTACGCAGCGGACGAAAATTTGCTATATCGTAATAAACTTGCATGCACAACTTCTAATTAGGATTGAAGACCTTGTTCAGCTCGTTTGCGAGCAACGTATTCTTCAATTTCATTTGCATCTTTTAACCAAAAATTTCCAATTCGGGTTCGACATAGTTCGCTCATGTAGGCTCCCGAGTTGAGTAACATTCCAACATCACGTACCAAACTGCGAATGTAAGTTCCTTTCGAACAAACAATTCTAAAACTAACTTCGGGAAAGTGAGTGTTGTCCACTTCGAACTCTGATACGGTAACCGTTCGCGGTTTAATTTCAACGGTTTCACCACGGCGGGCTTTTTTATACAGGCGTTCTCCGCCCATTTTTACTGCCGAATAAATAGGTGGATATTGCTCTATGGTTCCAGTAAGTTGTTTTACGGCTTCCAATAGGGTTTCGTGAGTGATATGGTCAACAGGATACTCTACATCAAACGCCGTTTCAAGGTCAATTGAAGGGGTGGTTTTTCCCAGAACCAATTTTCCGACGTACTCTTTTTCAGCCCCTTGGTAGGAGTCAATTTCTTTGGTTTTTTTGCCTGTACACAAAATAAGCAATCCCGTAGCAAGCGGGTCAAGCGTACCAGCATGGCCAATTTTTTTAATCTTACACGATTTTTTTATTTTGTTGACGGCATCAAAAGAGGTCCACGTCAAAGGCTTATTTAACAAGATTATCTCTCCTTCATCGGGAGAGGTTTGAGAAATTTCTGTCATTTAGAAGAAATAAAGAATTGATTTACGGAGGTTAAACAACCTGTAAGTTATAACCTGCTAAAAGCAAGGCAAGGATGATTCCACCCACAATGATACGATACCATCCAAAAATACGGAAACCGTATTTAGCTAGGTAGTCGATAAAAAATTTGATGGCCAACATCGCAATCACAAAAGCGACTACGTTGCCAATAGCGAGTAGCTTAATTTGTTCTTCTGAAAGCACAAAGCCAGCTTTGTAGTAGTCATAGGCTTTTTTTGCGGTGGCAGCAAACATGGTAGGTACCGCCAAGAAAAAGGAAAATTCAGCGGCAGATTTTCGAGAAAGTCGTTGCGACATTCCTCCTATAATCGTAGCGCCTGAGCGAGAAACTCCTGGAACCATGGCAATACATTGGAAAAAACCAATTTTTAAGGCAGTAAGGTAATCCACGTCGTCTGTGTCAACAATGTAGGCTTTGGTAAACCATTTGTCGACAAATAATAAAATAATTCCTCCTACTAACAACGAAATGGCCACTCCAAGTGGGCTTTCGAGCAAAGCGTCGATGGCATCACTAAACAACACCCCGAAAATGGCACTGGGAATGAAAGCAATAACTAGTTTGATGTAAAAATCAATGCTTTTGAAAAAACGTTTGAAGTAAAGTACGACTACCGAAAGAATGGCTCCCAATTGAATTGCTACTGTAAAGAATTTTACAAAAGGGTCAGAGACGATTCCCATAAAAGAGGAGCCTAAAATCATGTGCCCCGTTGAGGAAATTGGTAAATATTCGGTGATGCCCTCGATGATGGCTAGAACAAGTGTTTGGAGAAGGTTCATTTACTAAAATGTAATTGGAACAGAAAAATAAGCTGATTAAGGCTTACGTAAGATGGCAAAAAACTCGACTATAAAACCAGAAACTACGACAAGGGGGCCTACGGTAAGCCCAAGGATTCCAAAGCCAAATTCAGCAGAGTCTATGCTCATCAATATAAATCCCCCCAATACAAGTACAATTCCCACAATCATGAGGGTGATGTTTTTTTTCCCAAAAGGTAATGCGCTCTTTTTCATGTGATGTATTTTAATGTCAATGGAAGTATTTTAGTATAAATCATCAAGTGCCATGCGCAAATAACGCGCCAACGCTTGAAAGGTACTCGCTGTTCCAATTAACCCTCCTAGAATAATGACTCCTATCAACAAGATAGCGAGTTTTCCATACTCTTGAAGAATTTGTAGACCTTCTATTTGATATAACGCAATTTGCTGAAGGACTATAATAAGTCCAGTGGCGATTAGGCCGCTTATCAAGCCCTGAATCGCGCCATTTTTTAAAAAAGGACGTTGAATAAACCCGTTTGTCGCCCCTACTAACTGCATACTTCGAATGAGGAAGCGCTGAGAATAAAGAGCGAGGCGTATCGTGTTGTTCATAAGTAACACAATGATAACGAGCATAATCACCGCAAACGTCGCTAATATGAGGTAAATCTTCGTGAGGTTTTTGTTGATTTGGTCAGCTAAATTTTCTTGGTAGACAACCTCAAAAACACCTTTGTTTTTTTCAAGTTCGGTTTTGATTTTTTTCAACTTGGTGTCTTCAAAATAATCTTCTTGCAAACGTACACGGTAACTATCATGAAGGGGATTATCGCCTAAAAAAGCGCTAAAATCCTCTTTCGTATCTGAAATAAACTCTTTAGCTGCCTCGTCTTTGGAGAAAAAGATCACTTGAGGTTTGCCTTCAATGGAAAGAACAAACGGACGCACAATAATATTTTGGTATATCTTTTTTACTTGTGCCGAATCCAAATTTTTGTCAAGCATTACCCTTACCTCAATGTTTTGTTTGATGATGGAAATGAGTTTTTTTGACTGCATGACCAATAATCCACAAAAACCAATCAAAAATAACGCTGCCGTTAGACTAGCAATAATCATGGCATTAGGGTAGCTACCGACTTTTTTCTTTTTTAAAGACATACGTGGACAGTACGGTTGGTATTTTTAGTATGATACATTGCAAAAATAGCTATTTATTTCGATAACGAACAAAGGATGAAACTTCGTTGGCTTTTTTTAAAGAATTTTAACCAAAACTGTGCCATTTCAATTTTTGTAAACGGCTATTGTGGGGGTGGTAGGTGTAAAAAAGTTATTTTTTGGCTTATTTTGACAAAAAGACGTCAAACCAATGGTATTCTCTCATCTTTTTAATTTACCTCCCGAGGTTCACTTTATCAATTGCGCCACTCGTGGCCCTTTTTCTAAGGCCGTTGAAAAAGCGGGTATGGAGGCGATTTCAACGTTTACGCCCACGATTCACCAAATTAGACCCGATGATTTTTTTGAGGGAGCTTGGAAAGTAAGAAGGCTGTTTTCAGAGCTTGTCAATGCTCAGGATTCTGAGCGGATTGCAATCATTCCGTCGGTATCGTATGGAATGGGGGTGGTGGCTAAAAATCTATATCGAAAGTCAGGTCTTCGCGCGGGTCAACAGATTTTAATCGTAGGCGATGAGTTTCCTAGCGATGTTTATCCTTGGCAGCGGGTTTGCGAGGAATTGGGGTTAGTAATTAAAACTATTCCTATGCCTTTGGCCGAAAAAGTGGGACAAGCCTGGAATACTCAAATTTTGGAGGCTATTTCCGAACTTACTGCATTGGTCGTTGTGCCCCATGTGCATTGGCAATACGGTATTAAATTTGATTTAGTGTCCATTTCCCAAAAAGCGAAATCAGTTGGATCACTTTTGGCTATTGATGCTACCCAATCTCTGGGCGCGTTGGCATTTGATGTTCAGGCGATTCGGCCAGATGCCCTCATAGCGGTAGCCTACAAATGGTTAATGGGGCCATATTCAATGGGGTTGGCCTATTTTAGTGAGTTTTTCGACGATGGCGTACCGTTAGAAGAAACCTGGATGGCGCGTGAGGAGAGTAATTTGTTTTATAAATTGACAGAATACCAACCTGTTTACCGCCCTAAGGCGTATCGTTATAATGTGGGAGAGCACTCTCACTTTATCCAGATGCCGATGTTGGAAGTAGCTCTTCGTGAAAAATTGGAATGGACGACCGAGCGTATTCAATCGCACTGCAAAGTACTTTGGAAAGAACCCATTGAAGCGTTATCAGAATTGGGGTTTTTGGTCGAACCAGAAGACGAACGTGCGTATCACTTAATGGGGCTTCGTGTTCCCGAACGAACAGATGTTTTAAAAATTCAACAAGCTTTGGCAGAACGTAAAGTAATTGTAGCGGCGCGTGGCCAGGGAATTCGAGTGTCTCCGCATTTATATAATACAGAAGAAGACATGGCAGCATTGGTTGCGGCCCTTCGCGCTGCTTTGAGGTAAAGATACCTTTCCGAAAGTTTGAAACTGTCGGAAAGGTGAAAAATGCCTAGATAATATTTGCCGTTTGTTCTTTGATTTTTTCCAATTCATCTTTCATTTGAACAACGACGTGTTGAATAGAAGAATCGTTTGCTTTTGACCCGATAGTATTGACTTCACGGCCAATTTCTTGGGAAATAAAGTTTAATTTTTTGCCATTACTTTCTAGACTTTCCATGGTTTCGATGAAGTAGGAAAGGTGGTTTTTGAGACGGACTTTCTCCTCTGAAATGTCAAACTTTTCAATAAAATAGACTAATTCTTGCTCAAAACGGTTTTCGTCAAATGCTTCATCTTGAATCAAATCACGGACACTTTTTCGAAGTCGCTCACGAACGGCTGGAATACGGTTTTTGTCTAACTCCTCCACTTCCAAAAGTAAATCAGCAATTTTCTGGATGGAGGTTTTAAATGCCTTTGCCAACGCTCTCCCTTCTTGCTGGCGAAACTCGTTGCATTTTTTTAGGGCTTCTAGGGTGGCCTGGTGAATTTGGGTTGTTTCTGAAGCTTGTTGGTCTTCAGTAGGGGCATCGGCCAAGTACGCATTTGGCATTTGAAGGGCTATTCTTAATACCTCCGTTGGGGTTGGAGCAAATCCTAACTCTTCGGCAGTTTCGTGCAAATCACGAAAATATGCTTTAACCAATGAGCGATTGACAACAGTACCTGCGCTTTTGTCGCCGATAGGAGTTATTGTGAGTAAAAATTCAACTTTCCCTCGTTCTAGTGACTGCGTAATGAGGTTCCGAATTTCAATTTCACGCTCCGAGTAATTTCTTGGAATACGGCAAAAGATATCCAAAAACTTGGAATTCAATGATTTGACTTCGGCGGTTACCGAGAGGGTTTCTGATTCGATAGTGGCTTTACCAAAGCCCGTCATTGACTTGAGCATCTTTACTTAGTTGAAAATGAGTTGATTTGGAAGGATGTGTTTTATTTACCACACTTTTTTCAAATTCGAAATGGTTTGGATAGGGTCTTGGGCATTGAAAACGAAGCTTCCTGCAACGAGTGCTTTTGCACCTGCGTGATAGAGTAATGGCGCATTGCCTTGATTTACTCCTCCGTCGATTTCAATAACGGCTTTGCTTCCCTCTTTTTCTATCAGTGCCGCAGCTTGACGTACTCGTTCGTACGTTCGTTCGATGAACTTTTGGCCACCAAAACCTGGATTGACCGACATAATCAAAACTAAATCTAAGTCGGCAATAACGTCTTCGAGTACACTTACGGGGGTATGAGGATTTAGTGCTACGCCTGCCTGCGCTCCTAAGTCTTTGATTTGTTGAATTGTACGGTGAAGGTGCGGGCAAGCTTCGTAATGAACGGTTAGAATTTCTGCGCCCGCCTCGCGAAAGGCGGCAAGATAACGTTCGGGTTGTACAATCATCAAGTGAACATCCAACGGTTTTTTTGCGTGTTTGTTGATAGCTGCCGTAACGGGAAGGCCAAACGAAATATTCGGGACAAACATGCCGTCCATAATGTCAATATGAATCCAGTCGGCTTCACTAACGTTAAGCATTTCGACATCGCGTTGGAGGTTGGCAAAATCGGCGGCTAAAACCGAAGGAGCAATTAGGGGAAAAGTCATGAAAAAACAATCTTAATTTTGGCCACAAAGTTCGCCTTTTTTTACGAAATCTGGCTCATTTCCCGGCCCAATATTGCCTTTTTTGAACGTTGCACCGCCGGTATCCTCCGATACATTCTCTTTTTTAAAACTCGATGACAAGGTATGAGATAAGCAATCCGAAACAAGTTATGAAGGCGATTGTTTGCGCAATATCTCGCATTATTGATCGGTAGTATCCCTGAGCTCGTAGCGAACGTAAGGAGCCAAAGTATCAGCAGGTATGTTCACTTTTTTGGGTGTTCTACTTTTGGAACTCAGACGGGGCTGTTTGTAATTGGTAGGTTGACTTTGTACTGATTTTACCGAAAAAGTAATTCCACCAACTCGTTTTTTTGTCATCTGAATTTGTTTTTGCTCTTTGTAGGACAAATGAGGCGAAAACACGAAGGGAGCTTTGTCTACCTTCAGAGTACTTTTGGGGTTATTTTGTGGTGATGGGTAATTTTGGCGGTCTTCTTTGTTGTGCTGGGTGTATGCAAAAGAGCCACTCAATACCCACAACAAACACATAACCGCCATGCTTTTGCATGGAGTTAAGGTACGCTTCATGATAGTTACTTTTTCTTTTTGGAATACAAACTTTAAAGGAACAAAGATAAGGGTAACTACCTATTTTGTACTTAAAAAAAGTACTTAATTTAATTTGCGTACCATACGTAGTAAAGATTCAGAATCATTATAAAGAGCTACTTCTGTGAGCGGAATCCAAGCCAAATTCTTGGATTCACTATTGATTTTCAAAGGTTCTTCTTTATTGGCT
>JACCEC012940755.1_pt1 | contig 20932 bp, 19 predicted proteins | sample 7450121 | NCBI WGS metagenome assembly JACCEC01 (sample SAMN15323455, study PRJNA562643) | freshwater metagenome | isolation source: river surface water | place: USA:Blue River Watershed | collected 2017-08-18 | reverse complement strand
TCATAAAAACCGGTGGCAAGCAATACAAGGTTGCTGCCGGCGAGAAGATCAAAGTAGAACAGATTGCTGCGGACGTTGGCCAGGAAATCGTGATTGACCAGGTTCTGGCCGTCGGAAGCGGCGCCGAACTGAAGGTTGGCACGCCTGTGCTGGCAGGTGCAACCGTGAAAGCCACCGTCGTGGCCCACGGCAAGCACGACAAGGTGCGCATTTTCAAAATGCGCCGTCGCAAGCACTACAAGAAGTCGCAAGGCCACCGCCAGACCTTCACCGAGCTGGAAATCAGCTCCGTGAACGCCTGAGCCCCGAGCCCTTCCCAACCTTCCAGGAGTCAAGATCCATGGCACAGAAAAAAGGCGGCGGCTCCACACGCAACGGCCGCGATTCCAAGCCCAAGATGCTGGGCGTCAAGGTGTTCGGCGGCCAGACCATCCCGGCTGGCTCGATCATCGTGCGCCAGCGCGGTACCCGTTTCCATGCCGGCCCCAATGTGGGCATGGGCAAGGACCACACCCTGTACGCCCTCGTGGACGGCACGGTGAGCTTCGCCACCAAGGGTGAACTCAACCGCCACACGGTGGCCGTCACGCCCGCCTGAAGCCGGCGCTGATGTTCCCCGCGCAAGCCCCGGTTCGCCGGGGTTTGCCGTTTTGAGGCCCATATGAAATTCGTCGACGAAGCCACCATTGATGTCGCAGCCGGCAACGGCGGCGCCGGCTGCGTGAGCTTTCGGCGCGAAAAGTTCATCCCCTTTGGCGGCCCCGATGGCGGCAACGGCGGCCGCGGTGGCAGTGTGTGGGCCGTGGGTGACCGCAACCTCAACACGCTGATCGACTACCGCTACGCGCGGCGGCATGAAGCCAAGAACGGCGAGCCTGGCCGCGGCTCCGACCAGTTTGGTGCGGCCGCCGAGGACATCGTGCTGCGCATGCCGGTGGGCACCATCCTGCGCGACGCTGAAACCGACGAGGTGGTGGCCGAGCTCTTGGTGCCCGGCGAGCCGGTGCTGGTGTGCAAGGGTGGTGACGGCGGCTTTGGCAACCTGCACTACAAGACCAGCACCAACCGAGCCCCGCGCCAGAAGACCCCTGGCTGGCCCGGCGAAGCCAAGAAGTTGCGCCTGGAACTGCGCGTGCTGGCCGATGTGGGCCTCTTGGGCATGCCCAATGCGGGCAAGAGCACGCTGATAGCCGCCATCTCCAATGCGCGGCCCAAGATTGCCGACTACCCCTTCACCACCTTGCACCCCAACCTGGGCGTGGTGCGTGTGGGCCCTGAAAAGAGCTTCGTGGTGGCCGACATCCCCGGCCTCATCGAGGGTGCCGCCGAAGGAGCGGGCCTGGGCCACCAGTTCCTGCGCCACCTGCAGCGCACCGAGCTGCTGCTGCACTTGGTGGACTTGGCGCCCTTTGACGACGCCGACCCGGTGCAACACGCCAAGGCCATCGTGGAAGAACTGCGCAAGTATGACGAGGCACTGCACCGCAAGCCGCGTTGGCTGGTGCTCAACAAGATGGACATGGTGCCCGTCGAAGAACGGGCAGCGCGGGTCAAGGACTTCCTCAAGCGGCTGAAGTGGAAGGGCCCCGTGTTCGAGATTTCAGCGCTGGCCCGGCAGGGGCTGGACCCGCTGATCCACGCCATTTACGACCACGTGGCCTCTCACCGCGCGCCGGTGGTGCCCGAGCCCGACGCCCGCTTTGAGGCCTCGGCCGAGGTGCTGCCCGAGCCCGATGCGGTGGACCCTCGATTCAGGCGCGACTGAATGAGCTGCGCCGACGTGTCCCACCTGAACCCTGCCGTGCTGCGCGATGCGCGCCGTATCGTCATCAAGGTGGGCTCCAGTCTGGTGACCAATGAGGGCCGCGGCGTGGACGCGCAGGCCATCGGCAACTGGTGCCGCCAGATGGCGGCCCTGGCGCAACAGGGCCGCGAGGTGATCATGGTCTCCAGCGGTGCCATTGCCGAGGGCATGAAGCGCCTGGGCTGGACCAGCCGCCCCAAAGAGTTGCACGAGTTGCAGGCGGCTGCGGCCGTGGGCCAGATGGGCCTGGCGCAGATGTACGAGTCCTTGTTGCGCGAGCAAGGCCTGCACAGCGCACAGGTGCTGCTGACCCATGCCGACCTGGCCGACCGTGAGCGCTACCTCAATGCACGATCAACCTTGCTCACCTTGCTGTCGCTGCAGGTGGTGCCGGTGATCAACGAGAACGACACGGTGGTCAACGACGAGATCAAGTTCGGCGACAACGACACCTTGGGGGCCTTGGTGGCCAACCTGGTGGAGGCCGATGCCCTGGTCATCCTCACCGACCAGAAGGGGCTGTACAGCGCCGACCCGCGCCAGGACCCCTCGGCGCGGTTCATCGAAGTGGCGGCCGCGGGTGACGCGTCTTTGGAGCAGATGGCCGGTGGCACGGGCTCGGCCTTGGGCAAGGGCGGCATGATCACCAAGGTCCTGGCCGCCAAGCGTGCAGCCGGCAGTGGCGCCTCCACCGTGATCGCCTGGGGCCGCGAGCCCGATGTGTTGCTGCGGCTGGCCCAGGGTGAGCGCATCGGTACGGCCCTGGTGGCCACCACACCCAAGATGGCTGCGCGCAAGCAGTGGATGGCCGACCAGCTTCAGTTGCGCGGCGCCGTGACGGTGGACGAAGGGGCCGTGGCCAAGCTGCTGGCCGAGGGCAAGAGCCTCTTGCCCATTGGCGTGGTGGAGGTAGAGGGGGAGTTCCACCGCGGGGACGTGATCGCCGTGCGGCGGGCCGATGGGGCCGTGGTGGCCCGTGGCTTGTCCAACTACTCCAGTGCCGAGGCGCGGCTCATCGCACGAAAAGCCTCATCGCAGATCGAATCGGTGCTGGGCTATGTGTACGAGCCCGAGCTCATTCACCGGACGAATCTGATCCTGGTGTGAGGCTGGGCTGGCCCACAGGGCCCTCGGTTGGGGCTTCGCTGTGGGCGGGGCCTGCGCTGCTGGCTGCAGCGCGCAGGCCGCCACGCAAGTAACGGTTGTTCGCATGCGCCCTGGGCAGAAAACGCGCCAGTTCGGTCAGGGCCATTTCGTACACCCCGCGCTTGAATTCGATCACCGCGTCCAAGGGCACCCAGTAGTCGTTCCAACGCCAGGCGTCGAACTCCGGGTGGTCGGTGGCGCGCAGGTTCATGTCGCTGTCGCGCCCCAACAGTTTGAGCAGGAACCAGATCTGCTTTTGCCCGCGGTAGTGGCCGCGCGACTCGCGCCGGATGTAGTGTTCGGGGACCTCGTAGCGCAGCCAGTCGCGTGTGCGCGCGATGATCTGCACATGATCGGGCCGCAAGCCCACCTCCTCGTGCAGTTCGCGGAACATCGCCTGCTCGGGCGTTTCCCCGTGCTTGATGCCGCCTTGAGGGAACTGCCAGGAATGGGTCTTCAGCCGTTTGCCCCAAAAAACTTGGTTGCGGCTGTTGAGCAGGATGATGCCGACGTTGGGTCTGAAACCCTCACGGTCGAGCATAATCAAACCCCAATTTTTTAAGTTGGATTGATTATTGCACCGGCCCTGTGCGTGCTGCCCATGCTCGCTAACCCTTGGGCCCCCATACGCACATGAAAGCCAGCCAGTTCCTCATCAGCACCCTCAAGGAAGCGCCCGCAGACGCTGAAGTCGTCAGCCACAAGCTGATGATGCGCGCGGGCCTGATCAAGCGCCTGGGCGCGGGCATCTACAACTACATGCCCATGGGGCTGCGCGTCATCCGCAAGGTGGAGGCCATCATCCGCGAAGAGATGAACCGAGCCGGGGCCATTGAGGTCACGATGCCGGTGGTGCAGCCGGCCGAGCTGTGGCAAGAGACCGGTCGATTCGACAAGATGGGCCCCGAGCTGCTGCGCATCGAGGACCGCCACGGGCGCGCCTTCGTCATCCAGCCCACCAGTGAAGAGGTGGTGACCGACATCGCGCGCCAGGAGTTCCGCAGCTACAAGCAGCTGCCCAAGAACCTCTACCAGATCCAGACCAAGTTCCGCGACGAGCGCCGGCCGCGCTTTGGCATCATGCGCGGCCGCGAGTTCACCATGAAGGACGCCTACTCCTTCGACCGCGACTCCGCTGCCGCTGCGCGCAGTTACGAGTCCATGTTCGCCGCCTACAAGCGCATCTTCGACCGCTTTGGCCTGCAGTACCGCGCCGTGGCGGCCGACACCGGCGCCATCGGCGGCGACCTGTCGCACGAGTTTCAGGTCATCGCCGACACGGGTGAAGACGCCATCGTCTACTGCCCCACCAGCGACTTCGCGGCCAACATCGAGTTGGCCGAAGCGGTGGCCTTGTTGCCCACGCGTGCAGCGGCCGCTCAGCCCCTGGTCAAGACCCCAACACCGGGCAAGAGCACCTGTGCCGACGTGGCGCAGCTCTTGGGCTTGCCCTTGCAGCAGACCGTCAAGAGCTTGGTGCTGGCCACCGACGAAACGGGTGAAGACGGCGTGGTCCACAAGAGCACCGTGTGGCTGCTGCTGGTGCGAGGTGATCACGACCTCAACGAGGTCAAGGCGGGCAAGGTCGAGGGGCTCAAGGGCGGGTTCCGCTTTGCCACCATTGCCGAGATTGAAGACCACTTCGGTTGCAAGCCGGGTTACCTGGGCCCCTTGAACCTGAAGAAGCCGGTCAAGGTGATCGCCGACCGTACCGTGGCCCACATGGCCAACTTTGTATGCGGCGCCAACGAGGCCGACTTCCATTACACCGGCGTGAACTGGGGCCGCGACCTGCCCGAGCCCGACGTGGTGGCCGACATTCGCAACGTGCTCGAAGGCGACCCCTCACCCGATGGGCAGGGCGTGCTGGCCATCCAGCGCGGCATTGAGGTCGGTCATGTGTTCTACCTGGGCACCAAGTACAGCAAGGCGATGAACGCGACCTTCCTGGACGAAACCGGCAAGCCCCAGTTCTTCGAAATGGGCTGTTACGGCATCGGCGTGACCCGCATTCTGGGCGCCGCCATCGAGCAGGGCCACGATGATCGGGGCATCATTTGGCCGGCGTCCATCGCGCCCTTCGAAGTCGTGATCTGCCCCATCGGCATGGACCGCAGCCCCGAGGTCAAGGCTGCGGCCGAGGCCCTCTACGAGCAACTGATCGCGCAGGGTGTGGACGCCGTGCTCGACGACCGCGGCGAGCGCCCTGGCGCCATGTTCGCCGACTGGGAGCTCATCGGCATTCCCCTGCGCGTGGTGTTCTCCGACCGCGGCCTGAAGGCCGGCACCGTCGAAATCCAAGGCCGCCGCGACCCCGAAGCCCAATCCGCGCCCGCCGGCGACATCCTCGCCGAGGTCCTTCGCCGCCGCTGAAAATGGGGTCGGAGTCATTTTTTTGGCGAACACCTTCGGTTCGCCAGGGAAGTGAGCCTGCGCGCCCAACCAGCCGGCGCCGAACCTTGGCATGGGCCATGGGCATGGCCGGTGGCGCCGTGCTGGGGTTGCGCCCCCGACCGGCCCAGGCCGGTGCCCAGCGTGAAGAAGACCTCAGCGACTCGGTGCGCACGGCGCTCAGTGCGGCCGTGGCCGAGCGTGCGCCACCCGGGCCCCTTGACCACCCCGACACCGCCACCCGGCTGGCACACCTGCGCTGGTGGGCGGCCTGCGGTGCACGCCTGCAGCCGCGCATGCCCGACGCGCCCACGCGTGACGAATTCCTGCAGACACTGTGGTACGAAGCCAAGCGGGCCGGCCTGGAGCCGGCCTTGGTGTTGGGCCTGATCGAGGTGGAGAGCAACTTCCGCAAGTACGCCGTGAGCACGGCCGGGGCGCGCGGCTACATGCAGGTAATGCCGTTTTGGGCGCGCACCATCGGCAACGGTGACCCCGCACACCTGTTTCACTTGCAGACCAACCTGCGTTTCGGTTGCGTGATCCTGCGCCACTACCTGAACCTGGAGCAGGGCGAGCTGTTCATGGCCCTGGGGCGCTACAACGGCAGCCGCGGCCAAGCGGCCTATCCGCAGGCGGTGCTGGCAGCCCGCCAGGGCTGGGTGGTCTAGGGCCTACAGGCCCGTCCAGGCCTGGGGCTGGGCACGGCCGATGCCCAGCAGCGCCAATACCCGCTCAACGCCATCGTCGATGATGGCTTGCACCGAGCTGGGCCGGTGGTAGAAGGCCGGCAGGGGCGGGAAGATGATGCCGCCCATCTCGGTGACGGCGGTCATGTTGCGCAGGTGGGCCAGGTTGAACGGTGTCTCGCGAACCATCATCACCAGGCGCCGCCGTTCCTTGAGCGTCACATCGGCTGCGCGCGTGAGCAGGTTGTCGCTCAGGCCATGGGCCACGGCGGCCAGGGTCTTCATGGAACAGGGGGCCACGACCATTGCATCCACCGGGTAGGAACCGCTGGCGATGCTGGCGCCCACGTCACCGGGGCTGTGGGCTTCGTGGGCCAGGGCTTCCAGCGCCTGTCGGTCCATCCCCAATTCGTGGTGCACGTTGAGGATGCCCGCGGAGGTGGCCACCAGGTGTGTGTGCACGCCCAACTCGCGGGCCCTCTTGAGCAGGCCTACCCCGTAGGCGGCACCGCTGGCGGCGGTGATGCCCACGATCAGGCGGTGGGGGCGGCTCATGCCCGGGTCAATCAGGTGCGTGTGCTCAGTGGGCCTGGCCCAGGGCCTGCTGCAGTTCGCCGCTTTCGTACATCTCCATCATGATGTCCGAGCCGCCCACGAACTCACCGTTGATGTAGAGCTGCGGGATCGTCGGCCAGTTGGCATATTCCTTGATGCCTTGGCGGATGCCCTCGTCTTCCAGCACATTGACCGTGGCCAGGTCCTGCACGCCACAGGCCTTGAGCACCTGTACCGCACGGCCCGAGAAGCCGCACATGGGGAACTGGGCGGTGCCTTTCATGAACAGCACCACACGGTGGCCTTTGACGATCTGGTCGATGCGTTGGTGGATTTCGCTCATGGTGTTGGATCCGGTTGAACAAGACGACAGGAGTCAATTATCGGGGAAGGCGCCCGCCCGTACAGCGGGTGTGGCCTGAGAGGTCGTGGCGGTGGGCAATGTCCACGAATCCGGCCTCCACCAGGGCCTGAGCCACGGCCGAGGCCTGGTCATGGCCATGCTCCAGCAACAGCCAGGCGCCGGCTTCCAGGTGGGCCGGCGCTGCCTCGATGATCGACCACAGGTCGGCCAGACCCTGTTGGCCGGCCACCAGCGCGCTTGCCGGCTCGTGCACCAAGGCCGGCAAGTGCGGATCGTCTTCGCGGATGTAGGGTGGGTTGGCCACGGCCAGATCGAAGCGCAGCCCGTGCACTGCGCCCCACCAGTGCCCCGTGTGAAAGGTCAGCGGCAGGCCCAGGCTGGTGGCGTTGTTCTGCGCCACCTCCAGTGCGGCCGGGCTGGCGTCACAAGCGTGCACCTGCGCCAGCGGGTGCGCGGCCTTGAGCGCCAGGGCGATGGCCCCGCTGCCGGTTCCCAGGTCCAGCACCCGCAGGGGCCGGCTGGGGGATGAAGGGCCGCCCGTCGGTTCAGCATCCGGCCACACCTCCAGGGCCCAGTCCACCAGGGTCTCGGTGTCGGGCCGCGGGTCCAACACGGCCGGTGTCACGTTCAGCATCAGGCCATGGAATTCACGGCGGCCCAAGAGATAGGCCAGCGGCACCCCTTGGGCACGCTGGTGCAGCCAGTGCGTGGCTTGTTGGGCCTCGATGGGTGTAAGCGCATACTCACTATGAGCGATCAGCCAGGTGCGGCTCTGCTGCACCGCCTCGCCCAAGAGCAGCATGGCGTCCAGCCGCGCCACACCCTGCGCCTGGGCCTGGTGCAGGAAGGCCTGCACCGTCAGAGGGGTCTCAGCCACCGGCGCGCCCGGTTTCCAGCGCCTGCAGCTCCTCGGCCACCTGCGCCGCGTGCAGGGCCGAGACCAGGTCGTGGAGGTCGCCGTCCATGACCGCGCCCAGCTTGTAGAGGGTGAGGTTGATGCGGTGGTCCGTGACCCGGCCTTGCGGGAAGTTGTAGGTGCGGATGCGGTCGCTGCGGTCGCCGCTGCCCACCAGGCTCTTGCGGGTGGCGGCCTCGCGTGCAGCGCGTTCACTGCGCTCGCGGTCGCGCAGCCGCGCGGCCAGCACCTGCAGCGCTCGAGCCTTGTTGCGGTGCTGCGAGCGATCGTCTTGGCATTCGGCTACCAGGCCCGTGGGCAGGTGCGTGATGCGAACCGCCGAATCGGTCTTGTTGATGTGCTGGCCCCCGGCGCCGCTGGCCCGAAAGGTGTCGATGCGCAGCTCTGCCGGGTTGAGCTGCACCTCTTCGGCCTCATCGGGCTCGGGCATGACCGCCACGGTGCAGGCGCTGGTGTGGATGCGGCCCTGGCTCTCGGTGGCGGGTACCCGCTGCACACGGTGCCCGCCGCTTTCGAACTTCAGCCGACCGTAGGCCCCATCGCCTTCCACCCGCAGCACCACTTCCTTGTAGCCGCCCAGGTCGCTTTCGCTGGCGCTGAGGATCTCGGTGCGAAAACCATGGCGCTCGCTGTCGCGCAGGTACATGCGCAGCAGATCCCCGGCGAACAAGGCCGATTCGTCGCCCCCCGTACCCGCGCGGATCTCCACGAAGCAGGGCCGTTCATCGTCAGGGTCCTTGGGCAGCAGGGCAGCCTGCAACTCGCCGCTGAGCTGCAGCAATTCGGCCTGGGCCTGTTCGGCCTCCTCGCGCGCCATGGCTGCCATGTCGACATCTGCACCCAGGTCGCCTGCCAGCAGCTCTTGTGCAGCGGCCAAGTCCGACTCCCGTTGCCGAAAGCGGGCCCAGCGGTTGAGCACCGCCTGAACCTCGGCCTGCTCCTTGAGCAGGCTGCGGTAGCGCTTCATGTCCGAGGCCACCGAAGGGTCGGACAAGACAGACTCGAGTTCGGCGCCCCGCAGGGCCAGGCGCTCGAACTGCTCGCGCAGCGCCGCCTTCATGCAACAGGGTCGCTGCCGCGCAGGAACAGTCGAGACAAGGTGTGCGCCAGCGCGTCGCGCTGCTCACCTTCGCTGGCGTGCAGCTCGGCATAGGCCCCATGCAGCATCTTCTGGGCCAAGGCTTGGCTCAGCGCATCCATCACCACCAGCGGGTCCTCTCCCTTTGCCAAGCGTCGACGGGCCCGCACCAGCTCGGCCTCACGCCACGCCTGCGCACGGCGGTTGAGCGCCTGGATCAGGGGCACGGCTGCACGCTGGTCCAACCAATGCGCGAAGCTCTGAACCCCGGCATCGATGATGACCTCGGCTTGTTCCACAGCGGCCTGGCGCTTTTCACTGGCCACCTGCACGATGGCCGACAGGTCATCCACGGTGTAGAGGTAGACGTCATCAAGCTGTGCCACCTCGGGCTCAATGTCCCGCGGCACGGCCAGGTCCACCATGAACAGCGGTTTGTGGCGGCGGGCCTTGAGCGCACGCTCCACCGCCCCCAGGCCAATGAGGGGCAGGCTGCTGGCGGTGCAGGACACCACCACATCGAACTCGTGCAGCCGCGTGGCCAGGTCGCTCAGGCGCAGGGCGTGGGCGTTGAAGCGTGCAGCCAGCCGCTCGCCGCGCTCCAGCGTTCGGTTGGCCACGGCCATGGCGCGCGGCTGGCGCGCGGCGAAGTGCGTGGCCACGAGCTCGATCATTTCACCCGCACCCACCAGCAGCACCTTCACGTCGCGCAAGTCTTCGAAGAGCTGTGCGGCCAGCCGAACCGAGGCCGCCGCCATGCTGATCGAGTGCGAACCCACTTCAGTCGAGCTGCGCACCTCCTTGGCCACGGCAAACGAGCGTTGGAAGAGCTGGTGCAGCGTGGTGCCCAGGGTGCCGGCCGCATCGGCTTCGCGCACGGCCTCCTTCATCTGGCCCAAGATTTGCGGCTCGCCCAGGACCATCGAGTCCAGGCCTGACGCCACCCGGAAGGCGTGGCGGGCCGCATCGCGCTCTTGGCGCAAGTAGGTGTGCTCGCGCAGCGTGCCGTCGGGAATACCGCCTTTCGAGGCCAGCCAGCTCAAGGCCGGCGCTGCCATCTCGTGCACCGCCGCCGCATCCGCCGCCACATACAGCTCGGTGCGGTTGCAGGTCGACAAGATGGCGGCTTCGGGCGCTGCGCGTTGCAACCGTTGGCGAAAGTCCTGCAGCACCGTGCTCAACTGGCCCGGCGCAAAGGCCAAGCGCCCGCGCAGGTCCAGCGGGGCGGTCTGGTGGTTGAGCCCAAGGGCGAGGACGGCCATAAGCGTCGAATTATAAAATTGCGGGCCTATGACCCCTGCGGACGCTGCCTGGCACCTGCTCAACGCCCTGGCGGCGCCGTTTGGGGTGGCGGTGTTGACGTCACTGGCGGCCAAGCTGGTTTGGCGTCGCCAGTTGAGCACGTTTGGCTTGAAGCGCTTGATCCTTTGGACCTCGACTGCCGGAGTTGTCGGCTACGGAAGCTGTTGGGCGCTTCTGGGTGTCGAAGGATCTGTGCTCGGTTACTCCGTCACATTGGCCGCTGTGGCTGTCGTGTGTTGGTCGGTGGCGTTTCTTGTGCGCCGGCATCATCGCTGACGGGCCTGAAGTGCCGGATGTAGTGGTGATGCCTCAACCAATGACCGTTAGCGTGTGACGCTGGGAAGCTTTGGTCGACTCCTTGGTCTTCAAACTCCAGTCGTGACAGTAAGGCTCGACTGCGCTTGTTGTCCTCTCGTACGTTGGCCAGCATTCGAGCGTTAGGGAGGCTGGCCTCCAACACGATGAGCGATGAAGAAAGGGCCTTGAGCATGACGCCCCGCCCTTGGTGTTCTTGATCGATGGAGTAGGACAGGTTGATCGTCAACCCGTCGTCTGGCGGCTGAGCCCTCAGGATCCACTCAACCCAGCCCAGGACGGGCATGGACGGCGAGTCCGTGGAGGGGATGTCCGTCCGTGAACGGGCGGAACTGACGTGAGTCTGGCGCCTGATGATCCAAGACCAGGCCAGATGAAGGCTCAAGGTCCTGGCCTGGGTCCCCTTCTTGACGGCTTCGATCCATGCCAGATTAGACGCTTCGAGCTGCTGAGACTGCCACTCAACCTCCGTTCGAGCATGGTTCCAAGAAAGGTCCCAGGGGCGCAAGTGCTCTTCGTTACGCGAGTGATAGGCCGCAACTTCTCGCGCATGCGCAACCGTTGCGCGTTCAAAGGTGTAGTCGGAGTCGATCGGCCAACTGCTGGCGATTCGGAGCAGGCTGGATAGGGTGGAGTTGTGCTCTTGTTCGCTCACTTGAGCACCGCTTCACCCCGCAAGGAGTGGGGCAGGGCCTGCGTGATACGCACCGAGAGCATCTGCCCATGCAGCCGTGTGCCCTGAGGGCCACCTTCAAAGTTCACGATGCGGTTGCACTCGGTGCGGCCCATCAGTTCCGTGGGTGAGCTGCCCGCCTTGCCGGTGGCGCTGTTGCGAGAGGGCCCTTCCACCAGGATGCGCTGCACGGTACCCACTCGACTCTCGCTGATGCGCTGCACGTTGGACTCAATGGTCGCCTGCAGGTGCTGAAGGCGTTTGAGCTTCAGGGCTTGTGGCGTGTCATCGGGCAGGTTGGCCGCGGGTGTACCTGGACGTGGGCTGAACACGAAGCTGAACGAAGCATCGAAGCCGACGTCCTCAATGAGCTTCATCATCTTGCCGAAGTCTTCCTCCGTTTCACCCGGAAAACCCACGATGAAGTCCGAGCTCAGCGAAATGTCGGGCCGTACCGCCCGCAGTTTGCGGATCGTGCTCTTGTACTCCATGGCGGTGTAGCCGCGCTTCATGGCCATCAGGATGCGGTCCGAGCCGTGTTGCACCGGCAGGTGCAAATGATTGACGAGCTTGTCGGTGCGGCCGTACACCTCGATCAGGCGTTGGGTGAACTCATTGGGGTGACTGGTTGTGTAGCGGATGCGCTCCACACCGGGGATCTCGGCCACGTACTCCAACAGCAGGGCGAAGTCGGCGATTTCAGCACTACCACCCATGCGGCCACGGTAAGCGTTGACGTTTTGACCCAGGAGCGTGATCTCTTTCACCCCCTGATCGGCCAAGCCGGCTACCTCGGTCAGGACGTCCTCGAATGGGCGTGAGACCTCTTCACCACGGGTGTAAGGCACCACGCAGTACGAGCAGTACTTGCTGCAGCCTTCCATGATGGAGACGAAGGCCGAAGCGCCTTCCTTGCGGGCTGGGGGTAGGTGGTCGAACTTTTCAATCTCAGGGAAGGAAATGTCCACCTGAGGCCTGCGTGCAGATTGGCGCTGTTCGATCATCTGCGGCAGGCGGTGCAAGGTCTGAGGCCCGAACACCAGGTCGACATAGGGAGCGCGCTCGATGATCGCCGCCCCTTCCTGCGAAGCCACGCAGCCACCCACTCCAATGAGCACGCCTTTTTCCTTGAGGTGCTTCACGCGTCCCAGGTCGCTGAAGACCTTCTCCTGTGCCTTCTCGCGCACGGAGCAGGTGTTGAAGAGAATCAGGTCAGCCTGCTCGGGGTCGTCGGTGGGTTCATAGCCTTGTGCTGCACGCAGCACATCGGCCATCTTGTCGGAATCGTATTCATTCATCTGGCACCCGAAGGTGCGGATGAAGACCTTGCGGCCCGCACCGGCTGCGGGCTTGGAGCTGTCGCTCATGGGGTTCTCCTGGCGGCGGGCTTGGGGTAGATCCAGAGGCCGCGAATCCGCGATTGTAGGCATCCGAGCCGGGGACGCCCGGCTGCCAGGATGGGCCCGTGCTGCGGTTTGCGCGGGCCAGGGGCGGTACCCTCAAGACCCCTGCTTGCTCCCCAACCGGTACTCGATCTCCCCGACGATGCCGCGCCTGAACAGCAGCACACAGGCCACGAAAGTGGCGCCCATGATGATGGTCACCATGGAGCCCAAGCCTGAGAGGTAGTTCTGCATGGTGACGATGATGGCTGCACCCAGTGCAGGGCCGAAGATCGTGCCCATCCCCCCCAGCAGCGTCATCAGCACCACTTCGCCACTCATCTGCCAGCTCACATCGGTCAGCGTGGCCAGGCCGAATGCCAGGCTCTTGGTGGCGCCGGCCAAGCCAGCCAAGGCGGCCGACAAGATGAAGGCCACCAGCTTGTAGCGGTCCACGTCATAGCCCAATGAGAGTGCGCGGGCTTCGTTCTCCCGAATGGACTTGAGCACCTGGCCAAAAGGCGAGTGGATGATGCGGTAGATGCCCAACAGGCCCAGCATGAATACCGCAAAAACCAAGTAGTACATGGTGTGGTCGCCGCTGAGGTCGATCACCCCGAACAGTGCGCCACGCGGAATGCTCTGAATGCCATCTTCTGCGTACGTGAAGGGCGCTTGCACACAGATGAAATACACCATTTGAGCCAACGCCAGGGTCACCATCGCGAAATAGATGCCCTGGCGGCGCACGGCCAACCAACCGGTGATGGCACCCATCAGGGCCGCACTGGCCGTACCGGCCAAGATGGCCAATTCCGGCGTCAAGCCCCAAACCTTGGCGGCGTGCCCCGACACATAGGCGGCAAAGCCGAAGAACATCGCATGGCCGAACGACAACAGGCCCGTGAACCCGATGAGCAGGTTGAAGGCGCTGGCAAACAGGGCAAAGCACAGCACCTTCATGAGGAAGATCGGGTAGCCCACGAAGGGGGCCAGCAGGCCAGCCACGAGCAAGACGAGGAATACCCAGGCGGTGCGGCTCATGTCACTTCTCCCGCCCGAACAGGCCCGCAGGCCGCACCATCAGCACGATGGCCATGATGATGAACACCACCGTGGTCGAAATTTCCGCGTAGAACACCTTGCTCAGCCCTTCGATAAGGCCCAAAGCCAAGCCGGTGACGATGGAGCCCAGGATGGAGCCCATGCCGCCAATGACCACCACCGCAAAGACGATGATGATGATGTTGGAGCCCATGAGGGGGCTGACCTGATAGATGGGCGCGGCCATCACGCCGGCCAAGCCGGCCAGGCCCACGCCGAAGGCATAGGTGAGGGTCACCATCAGCGGCACGTTGATGCCGAAGGCCTTGACCAGGTTGGGGTTCTCGGTACCCGCGCGCAGGTAGGCGCCCAATTTGGTCTTTTCAATCACGTACCAGGTGATCAGACAGGTGAGCACCGCCGCCACGATCACCCAGGCGCGGTACTTGGGCAGGAACATGAAGCCCAGGTCAAAGGCACCTCGGAAGACCTGCGGCAACTCATAGGGCAGTCCCGAGGATCCGTAGGCCTCGCGGAACAGGCCTTCGAGCATCAGGGCCAGACCGAAGGTCAGCAGCAGGCCATACAGGTGGTCCAAGCCCTGCAGCCACTGCAGCAGAAACTTCTCGATGAGCACGCCGATCAGGCCCACTGCCAGGGGTACCAGCAGCAGGGCCATCCAGTAATTGATGCCGGCGTAGTTCAGCAGCATCCAGGCCAAGAAGGCGCCCACCATGTACAGAGCACCATGGGCGAAGTTGACGATGTTGAGCATGCCGAAGATGACGGCCAAGCCCAATGACAACAGCGCGTAAAAGGAGCCGTTGACCAGGCCCAGCATGAGTTGCCCCATGAAGGCTTGGATCGGCACTCCGAAGATCTCGTCCATGGTGTCCTGTCTGGTCTGCAGCGCCGTGGGGGCTTACTTCTTGACCGCTGCGCAGCGGCCGGCAGCCATCGACTGGAAGGCTTCTTCACCCTTGACCGTGCCCTTGAGCTCGTAGTAATCCCACGGTGCCTTGGACGCTGAAGGCGACTTCACCTGGAACAGGTACATGTCGTGCACCATGCGGCCGTCTTCACGCAGCGTGCCACCCTTGGCAAACATGTCGTTGATGGGGGTGTCGCGCATGCGCTTCATCACGGCAGCGGTGTCATCCGTGCCGGCGGCTTGGACGGCCTTGAGGTAGTGCATCGTGGCCGAATAGACCGCAGCGTGGTTGGAGTTGGGCTTACGGCCGTTCATGACCTTGCTGAACTTGTCGGCCCAGGCGCGGGTCTCGTTGTTCAGGTCCCAGTACCAACCCTCGGTCAGGTACAGACCCTGTGCGGTGTTCAGGCCAATGGCATGGACATCGGTGATCAGCATCAGCAGCGCGGCCAGGTTTTGACGCTTGGTGATGCCGAACTCCGCAGCGGCCTTGATCGAGTTGACGGTGTCGCCACCGGCATTGGCCAAGCCCACCACCTTGGCGCCCGATGTTTGGGCCTGCAACAGGAAGGAGCTGAAGTCGTTGGTGCCCAGCGGGTGGTGCACGGCGCCATTGACGCGGCCGCCCGCAGCACGCACCACCTCGCCGGTGTCCTTCTCCAGCGAGTGGCCGAAGGCGTAGTCGGCTGTCAGGAAGAACCAGCTGTTTCCGCCGTCCTTCACCACGGCCTTGCCCACCACGTTGCCCAGGGCAATCGTGTCCATCAGGTAGTGGATGCCGGTGCCCGGAGCGCAGTCTTCGTTGGTCAGGCGCGAGGTGGCGGCACCGGTGACGATCGTGATCTTGTTCTTTTCCTTGCCCAGGGCCTGCACGGCCAGGGCCACGGAGGAATTCAGGTTTTCCACCGTCATGTCCACGCCTTCACGGTCAAACCATTGCTGGGTCACGTTCTTGGCGATATCGGGCTTGTTCTGATGGTCGGCGTTGACCACCTCGATCGGGCGGCCGAACATGCGACCACCAAAGTCTTGTACGGCCAAACGGGCCGCGGCCACAGCGCCAGGGCCACCGTAGTCGGCATACAGGCCCGACATGTCGGTGAGCACGCCGATCTTCACCACATCGCCTGAGAGCTTGCCCTGTTGGGCGGTGCCCATCACGGGTACGAGTGCCAGTGCGGCGGCGGCAGCCAAAGTCTTGAGTTTCATGGTGGTCTCCTGTGGTGTTTGTGCGTCTCAGACGCTTGTGGAAAAGGGGTGTTGCGTCGGTTCAGACCCCGAGCAGGTCATGCAAGAGCGCTGACTTTTCCGCCAGCTCGGCCTTGTGCACCGTGGCCACGATCTGGCCGTGTTCGATCACATAGTGGCGGTCGGCCAGCGGTGCAGCAAAGCGGAAGTTTTGTTCGACCAAGATGATGGTCAGGCCCTTGTCCTTGAGGGCCCGAATGACGCGGCCCAGGGTCTGAACGATCACCGGCGCAAGGCCCTCGGTGATTTCATCCAACAGCAAGATCTTGGCGCCGGTGCGCAGGATGCGAGCCATGGCCAGCATCTGCTGTTCGCCCCCCGAAAGCCGCGTGCCTTGGCTGTTGCGGCGTTCCTTGAGGTTGGGGAACATCTCGTAAATCTCGTCCAGGCTCATGCCGCCCGGCCCCACCAGGGGCGGCAGCAGCAGGTTCTCTTCGCAGGACAGCGACGAAAAGATGCCACGTTCTTCGGGACAGTAGCCCAGTCCCAATCGCGCGATGCGATTGGTGGGCAGGTTCACCGTTTCCACGCCGGCCACTTCGATGGAGCCGCTGCGCTTGCCCACCAGACCGAGGATGGACTTGATGGTGGTGGTGCGGCCAGCGCCGTTGCGCCCCAGCAGTGTGACCAGTTCGCCCTGCCGCACCTCGAAGTCGATGCCGTGCAGCACATGGGATTCGCCGTACCAGGCGTGCAGCCCGGAAACCTTCAGCAGTGTGGGGCTCACGCCGTGTCTCCTGCTCGGGAAGTCGTGTGAGAGGGGTAAGTCGTGCACATCGGATATCAGGCCTCTACCGATCCCACATAGGCTTCCAACACACGCGGGTCCTGGGAGACCTGCGCATAGGGGCCCTCGGCCAGCACCGATCCCCGTGCCAGCACCGTGATGGTGTCCGACAGGTTGGCCACCACGTTCATGTTGTGTTCCACCATCAGAACCGTGCGGTTGGCGGCCACCCGCCGAATCAGTTCGACCACCCGCCCCACGTCTTCGTGGCCCATGCCTTGGGTGGGTTCATCCAACAGCATCAGCTCAGGATCCAGGGCCAAGGTGGTGGCGATCTCCAAGGCGCGTTTGCGCCCATACGGCAGCTCCACCGTCACCGTGTCGGCGAAGTTGGCGAGGTCCACCTGCTGCAGCAGTTCCATGGCCCGGTCGTTCAGGCTGTACAGGGTGGATTCGGGCTTCCAGAAGTGAAAGCTGGTGCCCAGCCCCCGTTGCAGCCCAACGCGCACATTTTCCAAGACCGTCAGGTGTGGGAACACCGCCGAAATCTGAAAGGAACGCACCAAGCCTTCACGGGCCACCTCAGCAGCCTTGCGGGCCGTGATGTCCTGGCCCTTGTAGAGGATCTGACCTCTGGTGGCCGGCAGGAACTTCGTCAAGAGGTTAAAGACGGTGGTCTTGCCAGCGCCGTTGGGGCCGATCAGGGCGTGGATGGTGCCCCTGCGGACCTTCAGGTTCACATCGTCGACGGCCACGAACCCCTTGAACTCCTTGGTCAGGTGGCGTGTTTCGAGGATGTAGTCGTCCATCGTGGTCGGATCGGTTGAACGGTTGGGCAGGGTGGCAGTGTAGGAAGGAGTTGAATACCCGACTGCACAGAACACCCTAGGTTCTTCCCTCATCGGCCCGTCGCAGCGTTTCAAGATCGTCAACGCGGGCTTGACGCCATCGGTACGCCTGGGTGTTTGTGCCCAGGTCAGGGGCGGCCCAATGAAAAACGCCGCCCAGCTCGGATTTCGAGGATGGGCGGCGTTTGCCGATTGCTGGTGGCGCATCAGGGATTCGAACCCCGGACCTGCGGATTATGATTCCGTCGCTCTAACCGGCTGAGCTAATGCGCCAGAACTCAGCATTATAACGGCTCACGGTCACCCCATTGCCCATGTTCAATTTCTTTCGCAAGAAGGCCCCACCCGCGGTTGCGGCTTCGGGCCCCACGCAGGCCTTGGCCCCGGCCCCGGCTCCCACACCGGGTTCGGCAGCGACGCCTGGGGCGGGCACCGTGCCTGTTGCCGCCACGGCCAACCCGGCCAGCGGGCCGCGCGCGGGTTGGCTGCAGCGCCTCACGCAAGGCCTGCGCAAGACCGGCGCGTCCATGGCCACCGTGTTCACCGGCACGCGGATCGATGATGACCTGTACGAATCGTTGGAGGCCGCGCTGCTGCAGGCCGATGCCGGCGTCAAAGCCACGCAGTACCTGCTCCACGATCTCAAGCAGCGGGTCAAGGAGCAAAAGGCCACCGACCCGGCTCAAGTCAAGGCCCTGTTGGCCCAAGCCTTGAGTGAACTGCTGCAGCCGCTGCAGCAGCCCTTGACGATTGGGGCGCAACAGCCCACGGTGATCATGGTGGTGGGCGTCAATGGCGCCGGCAAGACCACCTCCATCGGCAAGCTCACCCGCCACTTGGCAGACAGTGGACAAACGGTGCTGCTGGCAGCGGCCGACACCTTCCGGGCCGCCGCGCGTGAACAGCTGGCCGCTTGGGCCCACCGCAACGACGCCGCTGCTGCACTCCACGACGCCCGCATCGACATCGTGAGTCAGGAGGGCGCGGACCCGGGCGCGGTGTGCTTCGATGCGGTAACGGCTGGACGGGCGCGGGGCAAGGACGTGGTGATCGTGGACACCGCTGGGCGCTTGCCGACACAGCTGCACCTGATGGAAGAGCTCAAGAAAATCAAGCGCGTGACGGCCAAGGCCCTGGACAGCGCACCCCACGAGGTGCTGCTGGTGGTGGATGGCAACACGGGCCAGAACGCCCTGGCCCAGGTCAAGGCCTTCGATGAGGCCTTGGGCCTGACCGGTCTGGTGGTGACCAAGCTGGACGGCACCGCCAAGGGCGGCGTCTTGGCCGCCATCGCCTTGTGGGGCCGTGAGCGCAAGGGCGCGGATGGCCAGCCGCGCCCGGTGCCCGTCTACTTCATCGGTGTGGGCGAAAAGCTCGAGGACCTGGAGACCTTTGACGCGCGCGAATTCGCGCAGGCGCTCTTGGGCTGAGGGGCTTGCGCGCCGCCTTGGTGCGGACTCAGCCCATGCCGGGGGGCATCAGGCCCTTCATGCCCTTCATGCCGCCCAGCTTCTTCATCATCTTCATCAGCCCGCCGCCCTGCATCTTTTTCATCATTTGCTGCATCTGCTCGAATTGCCCGAGCATGCGGTTGACCTCCTGAATCTGCACACCAGCGCCGGCCGCAATGCGCCGTTTGCGGCTGGCCTTGGTCTTGCCATCGAGCAACAGCGCGGGGTGTGAGCGCTCTCGGGCGGTCATCGAGCGGATGATGCCCTCCATGCGGCGGATGTCGCGCTCGGCTTTGTCCAGATCGGCCTGACCGGCCTTGGCGGCCATCTGGGCGGGCAGCTTGTCCATCAGGCCCGAGAGCCCCCCCATGTTCTTCATCTGCGAAATCTGCAGCAGGAAGTCGTCGAGGTTGAAGCCGCCGCCGCCTTTGACCTTTTCGGCCAGCTTCTGCGCGCTGGCCATGTCCACGCCCTTGGTGACCTCCTCCACCAGGGCCACGATGTCACCCATGCCCAGCACGCGGCCGGCATGGCGTTCGGCGTCGAACACCTCCAGGCCGTCGATCTTCTCCGAGACACCCGCAAACTTGATGGGAGCACCGGTGGTTTGGCGCACGCTCAGGGCTGCGCCACCGCGGGCATCACCGTCCAGTTTGGTGAGCACGATGCCCGTCAGCGGCAGGGCCTCCTTGAAGGCCCGCGCGGTGTTCACCGCATCCTGGCCCTGCATGGCATCCACCACAAACAGGGTCTCCACGGGGTTCAGCGCCGCGTGCAGGTCCCGGATTTCGGCCATCAAGGCTTCGTCGATGGCCAAGCGCCCGGCCGTGTCGACCAACAGCACGTCGAAGTAATGCCGACGGGCGTGGTCCAGAGCGGCCAATGCGATGTCGCGTGGCTTTTGCTGAGGGTCCGAGGCGAACCACTCGGCGCCCGCTTGCCGCGTGACGGTGCGCAACTGTTCGATGGCCGCGGGCCGGTACACGTCGGCCGACACGGTGAGAACCTTCTTCTTGCGCTTGTCGATCAGGTGCTTGGCCAGTTTGGCCGTGGTGGTGGTCTTGCCCGCGCCTTGAAGGCCGGCCATCAGGATCACGGCGGGCGGCTGTGCGGCCAGGTTCAGGTCGGCGACCCCTTCGCCCATCGTGGCCGCGAGTTCCTTGTGGACGATGCCCACCAGCGCTTGCCCGGGGTTGAGCGATCCCACCACCTCCTGACCCAGTGCCTTGTCCTTCACCCGGCTGATGAAGTCGCGCACCACCGGCAGGGCCACGTCCGCCTCGAGAAGGGCCATGCGAACCTCGCGCAGCATGTCCTGCACATTGGATTCGGTGATGCGCGCCTGGCCGCGCATGGTCTTGACGAGTTGCGACAGGCGGTCGGTGAGGGAGGAGGCCATCTTGGGTAGGGGGTTCGGCCGCTGGGGTGCGCGGCCCGTACACTTTGGAAATGAGTGTATCGGTTGGTCTTGAAGCCCTGCTGGCCCTGCTGGCCTGCACGGGCTATGGGCTGGCCACGCTGCGCGGCCGTGAGGTCGCCCGGCTGCCCTCCCTGGCTTTGGTGGCCGGTTGGCTCCTGCATGGGGCCTCACTGGCCGTGGACGTCTCGGGCTGGGGCACCGACGGCGGGGCGCGCTTTGGCTTTGCGCCGGCCCTTTCTGGGGCGGTCTGGCTGGTGTTGGCGGTGCATGCGGTGGAAAGCCGCTTTGTGCCCCTGCCGGGCGTGCGACGCGCCTTGGCCGCCATGGGCGTGGTGGTGTCCGGTCTGCTGGTCTTTTTCCCGGGTGAAGTGGCGCTGAAGTTCAGCTCGCCGCTGGTGCCCTTGCACCTGTTGCTGGGCATTGCGTCCTATGGCCTGTTTGGCGCGGCCGTCATCCATGGCGTCATGCTGGACTCGGCCGAGCGCGCACTGCGGCGCCGGCCCGGCAGCGCAGGTGCTGGCGCAGGACCTGCACCGCTGCCGGCCGCCCCCGGGCACAGTCCCACGCTCTTTGGCCTGCCGCTGATGCGCCTGGAGCGCCTGACCTTTCGCTTCGTGGAGGCGGGCTTCGTGGTGCTGAGCCTGGCCT
>JACCEC010817819.1_pt1 | contig 20934 bp, 37 predicted proteins | sample 7450121 | NCBI WGS metagenome assembly JACCEC01 (sample SAMN15323455, study PRJNA562643) | freshwater metagenome | isolation source: river surface water | place: USA:Blue River Watershed | collected 2017-08-18 | reverse complement strand
TTGTTATAAGTATGTATTATTTTTGTTTTACAATATAAAAAAATAAATTATGGAAGAAAAGACATTTACAACAGAAGAAATGATAGTTTTATTAAAAGCGTTTCATTTAGATTCAGTAGAAGGTAGATATAACAAAGAATTGTTAGATTGGTGTAATAACTGGATTAATTACAATATTAAAGAAACGATTGATTTTGAAACTTATTTGAAAAACTCAAAACAAAAATAATATTACTTATAACTATTATATATAAACAACTCTAGGCAACTAACTGATTATTAATACTTTAGAACGTGAAAAAGACTGACTATTACAAAATCTGTGAACAAAAATTGAAGTACTTAAATTATTCGGACAGAACATCTGAGTGTTATCTTTCCTATATAAAGCAGTTTTTGGACAAGACTGAAATCTCGCCGACTCGTTTAGGTTCACAAGACTTTCAGTCCTATTTAGATAATTATCAATTTACATCGGTCTCTCAGCAAAACCAAGTGATTAATGCAATCAGATTCCTTTATAAGTTTGGACTTGACAAGAAGTACGATAAGGTTTCTTTCAAAAGACCTAAATCTGAAAAAAAGCTACCGCAAGTTATTGACCATAATCACATTATTAGTCAACTAGCCAAAATAGAAAATCTTAAACACAAGACTATTCTTTCTTTAGCTTACTCAGTGGGACTAAGGGTTTCGGAAATCATTAACCTTAAAATCGAAGACATTGATTCTAAACGAATGCTGATTCACATCAAAAATGCAAAAGGTAGAAAAGACCGTATAGTGCCGTTATCTGAAAACATGCTTACCCTACTTAGGAATTACTTTAAGAAATATAGACCAGTTGAGTATCTTTTTAATGGAAAGGATTCTCCTAAGTATAGTGCTGGCAGTTGTAATGCAATCGTTAAAAAATATTTAGGCGAAAAGTACCACATACACCAATTAAGGCATTCGTGCTTTACCAATTTACTTGAAACAGGCACTGATCTGAGAATTATACAAAAGATTGCTGGGCACTCCAGTGTGAAGACTACTGAGATTTATACTCACGTTTCTAATTCTATTCTTTCAAAGATTAATTTACCTATTTAAAAAACTTTTAGTAACTTCTTGGAATGTTAGAGATATAATATAAGGATGTCTCAAAGTATTTTACTGAAGCACAGGAAAGAATTCGAGGAGTATTTACAAAGTAAATCTATAAGCTCTACTATAAGCAAAAGATTTATAAGCTCTCTTAATCAACACATCGAGGAGGATCCAAAATCATTCTCTTCTTTTTGGAGGTTTATACTCTCGAATAAAAACCTTCCTATTGAAAGCTCAATCTTAAATCTAAACAAAATTTTAAGAAGAAAAGGCAGAGGATATAAAACATTCTTATTTATAATAGAATGGAGTCATTCATACCTTGGGCCTGCTGAAATAATGTGTTTGCTTTTATCTGATGTGATTTATTCAGGAGGAAAGAAACACCCTGATCTCTTATTTAAAAATTCGGACAGAAAAATAGAGGTAAAGTCTTATGCAGACAATTTTAGATTAACTGAGGCTACTTCATTCTTTACAGATCTTGGAACAATCATCCAGGCTTTAGTCCAAGGAGGTTTCTTAAATAGTCTTACAGATATTAACAACAATGATTTAAGAAAAGGTCTTAGGCACTTTTGTGAATCCTTTCTTTGTCCTAGAGGTTACATAGAGCTTAATAGTAAAATTTGGAGACTCGAATATAAAGACGACGAGCAAATGGTATTCAAAGCTAGCCCGGAAACATCTCCGGACGCTATTAAATATTCGATGGTAAGAAACTCCTTAAGAAATTGGTTAGGTAGGGGAATGCTTAGTGTTAAATTAGCAAACATCATAGATCCAACAAGAACAACTAGAATTCACAAAAAAGAACTCACTGAGTATGTTAATAATTTACTTGGCATTGGAGATTTAATACCGATACCACTTGAGCAATACTTTATACTTTGTGGCTTAGATTCCATGATTGTTTACGAGAAAAGAGACAAAAAAAATCCGTTTCAGATTTACACTCAGAAAGATCTTAATTCTTTTATAATTGACCGTATAGGACAGGCTAAGGTTTCTTATAAGAAATTAAGAAACGTCAAATCTTTTTAAAAAGTCGCGGCCTTTTACCACTTTTTCTATTTTGATATCGAACTCTATAATTCCTTGTTTAATGTGATCTATTATATCTTTTGTTTCTAATTCTGTAACTCTTCTTTTTATACTAGGGTCTTTAGAATTATTTATTATTTTAAGATAAGCTTCACCTGCTTCTTTAGGAGTCACCGCCCTCATCCATTCAACAAAAGCAGACTCAAAAGATTTAAGGAAATTGCTATACTTTTCCTGTTTAAAAATGTAATTTTCCATCCACCATTTAAAAAAGTTGGTAGATATTGTATCTTTGAAATCTATCCCTTCTATCCATTCTTTAATAACCTTTTTAGATTCACTTACTATTTTTCTGTCGTCGAATGATAATGGTATTGTAATGTAAATATGATTGACTACAGGATCTGTATACTTTGCATCACCTATCTCTGTTTCTTGTAAATCATCCTCTAGATATATCCGCACTTGAGTTTTTAGGTCTGTTGATGGAGGATTAAGGCATTCAAAGAAAGTCAAAATGCTACCTCTTTGATCCTTGTTCTCAATCCATATTGTCATACTCTTTTGTTTTGCATCTTTAGCCCAACCTGGATTAAGCATTTGATTAAATTTGTAAAACTCCTTAGAGTCAGTTATAGAGTCAAAAAGATCCATAATTTGTGACCTGTCTCTAATTAATGGCTGAGAGCTTTCTAAAAAACTACGATATGTAGGCACGGTCGAGATCCTGCTTGAAGAATCTCTTGCTAAAAGCCAGTTTTTAAAGCTGTTAATACGCTTTTTCTTTTTTTTCATCTCTCTATATATCTCGGGTGCAAAAGTCTTTAAAATGAAACTTTAAGTGATATTTCCACTATAAAATACATAAAAACAAACAAAATGAGTACAAAATCAAACAAAAAAAGAGTTGCTCCAATGAGAGCTTCTAAAAGCAAAAAGTCAAATGCAACTTCAAGGGTAACAGTCCCAGTAGTTCAAATGACTGACAGAGGCCGTAAAATTAAGAAATTTAATTCTATCTGCCAAGCTTCAGCAGTAACTGGGGTTAATACCGGATCTATTTCAAAAGTGGTTCGTGGTATCTGCCAAACAGCTGGGGGTTACCGTTGGGCTAACGCTTAATTTTAAATTCTATGCTTACAAAAAAAGGTCCTTATTGGACCTTTTTTTATGATTAATTATTTACGATTTTAGCAATTCTCGTTATCTGCTATAACCACCTCTGGATTCTCCATATGAATTTCTTTACTTCCTTCCATTCCTAGAGATGCTCTTAAGAAATTAAATACTTCTTCCACATCATCTTTTGAGGTTGCTATATGATCTGTAGCCCATCCATGGCCTTCTTCTAATAGTTGATCAACCTCTGATGGATTCATTTCTAGAATATCCTGACACATCTGACAGATATTAAACACGTTTTGAAAAAACATATAGTTCTTTGTCTCTTCGTGATCCTCTTTTAAGTTCATTAAGTTTTTGGCAAGATGGAGTCTTTTGAATTTTTTTGCCTTTGCAGGAGGGAGTTGAGTCCCTGGAGTTTCTGGGTCTTTGTCCTGCGCTTCTAAATCATGTATTTCTTTACTGATCTTAGATTTAGTTAGCGTTTCTCCTTTTTTAACACCAAGCTGTGCTCTTAGCTTTCCCTTACCTCCTTCAACTGCTTTTGCAATCCATTCTCCCTTTTTCTCTTTTAGAGCTGTGATATGATTTTCGAAAGATTTTAGATTATTCATCGATTTAATTTTATTTATATATCCTTATTAACTAGAGATCTCTTACTAATCTTATCTTTGCATTCTGTCTTAAATCTGAATAAACCCCTTTGTTACCAAATTCCATGGAAAAAACCCAGTTGCCTTTAGTAGATAAAGGATCTATAGTAATCACGCTAGATGACCAATATTCACTGTCAAAACCACCTATCCTATTTTTCTTAAAGAAGTGTAAATAAGAAAGTTCATCTATTGTTGGGAGCCTCCATCCTTCAGGATCTTTTTTTAAATCATTTTGTAGAGATATCATCTCATTTCTATTAAAAACAATTTTTAATCCAGATCCACTAATTGATCGATAATAATCTTTTCTCTGAACTTCTAGGTTTGCCGCTCTGAATGGATTCATTTTAAATCTCTATTATATATTTCTTACTAGTCTTACATAATAGTAATCTTTTACAGATCTTCTTCCCACAAATGGAGTATCCATTTTAAAAATAAAAGCGTATCCTTTAGAATCGCCATATCTTGCAAGTTCCTTCTCGTCCGTAGTCCAATAATAGTAATCCTTTATGTTTCCACATCCTAATTGTTTAAGACCCCAAAGTGCAAAACATTCTTCCGGAGTTGGTAATCTCCATCCCTCGTTAGAAGCTCTTCTAACAGCCTGCTCAGCAAATCCATAATCCCCCTTTCCTATGTCGTTACACATCACCTCAATTCCTAAACCAGAAATTCTGAAGGTTGTGGATTTTGCAAAATCTATTAATCTTTTCATTGGTCGTGGCATAGAGAAAATTATTTTATGTTTCTAACAGGTCTCACACTTTTGTTACTAAAATTAACATTTCTTGTGTATCCAACCCAATTTATTCCAAATTCCTCTATATTGTAATGTGGGATATCGTCTCCAAATATAAAATCTGCACGATTTATATCTGTAAATATTTTTCCATTCCAACACCAATAAGAGTCAAAATATAAATGCAAGACTCCAAGATCAGAAAGGTTATCCAAGTATTTCATTTCGTTTACTGTGGGAAATCTCCATCCCTCACCAAGATTCTTTAATTGATAGATTGCCTCTTCAAAATCCCACTCATTGGCATCTCCTAAATTCTCATAGTAAATCTCTAAACCTAATCCAGTTAATTTTATATTTTTTCTCTTAAAAACCACTACCAATTAATACTTCTTTCGAGCATAGTGTTAAATATGATTCTTGCAACCTCGTCGAAATCGTACTCTTCACCGTTAATTAAAGCACCATTCTGATTAGCTAATCTATATTTATTAAGGAGAAATCTTTTAGATATCCCAAAAGATCTTATATTTAATTTAAGATACCTTCCGATTATCCTTCCCATTTTAGCAGCCAATTCATATTGAGAATTTGGAAAAAGCTGTATACACCTTTCTATAAATGGTAGTAGTACTTGGTAATCGTCCCACACGCTAGCCACTGCTTCCAATCTTCCTAGGATCTTTCTTTTATCTGTAATAGCTTGTGCCATTGCAGAAGATTTACCTCTTGCAATGTCTATCGGAGTAGAATTGATAGCCCCTGAGTGCTTACCTAAATCCTGGGCTCTTTTTATATCTTTACTGTCTGCAAATCTCATCTTTTATATATCTTCTGAAAAAAATGAAAAAAGTTTTTTATCTGGATGAAATATTCTATATTTGCGAAAATAAAATAGTCAGATGGCGGAATTGGTAGACGCTAACCCGAGGGCTAGATAATCACATTGAGAGCGAAAGCAACCATAGGTATTGCGTAACAATCAAGAGATGATTATCATGCAGGTTCGAATCCTGTCCTGACTGCTAAAAATAAATAAAATTATGAACAAGGAAGAATTAGGAAAATTGTATCAAGAAAGAAGGTTAATTAAAGAGTTAATCCGATTAGATAGATCCAGATATAATCATTTAGAGGCTCGGTCTCACGAGATTAAAACAAAAATCAACAGTGAATATGCACCAGTTGAAAATGGATTTTTTACGCTCTATGATGTAATGCTGGCCCAACAGATTACACAAATTGCGATTGAAAATTTAAAAGAATCTACAAAAGAATCGATATAATAATAGAATTTTAGTCAGGTGGCGGAGTTTACAGGTTCGACTCCTGTCCTGACTACTAAATCTTGATATATAAGATAAAAAGATATGAAAAAATTAACAGAAGGCTTTAAATTCCTGATAGAGGTTTTAAAAGTAAATAAACTATCAAGATTAGTTTTGGGATTAATTCTAGCGATATCATTTATGAAGCTGAGTGAGTATAATGATTTTTGGACTTATCCAGCGGTGATAGCAGCAATTTATCCTCTGTGGCTTACCTTTTGGCTTTTAATTTATGCCTGGATCATTAATCCAATAAGGGACAATAGGCCAAACGGATGGTTTGCTACAAAAGTGATTCCTAAACTAGATAAGATGGTTGATTGGTAATCTTTGTAAAGAGATATCTTTAGGATTTGGGGCTATTAGTTATCTGGATTACTAGTAAATACTTTTTGAGCCCCTATTCTTTTTCTTCTTTCTTTCAATTTTACTTGGCTATCTATACTACGTAATTGTTCTTCTTTCGATAAACTAACATCGATTACGACTTCAAAATTCCTCCCGTAAGGATATTCAACACTTAATTTTTCTCGAAAGATCGGCGCTGCTATATTTTTGTCCCTTCTGAATTCCTCTACTGCTCTTATTAAACCGTTATCGTCTCCAGGGAGATACTTAATTGTGATCCCCACATTTTTTTTAATTTTTTCTTCTTTATCCTTCCCTACAAACCCAAAAATTTTATCCCCTGTAGCATAAGATTGTTTTTCGTCGTCTTTCAATACTTTAAATTTAACATAATATTTTTTGTCATCCTTAGATACAGCTATTCGTCCTAGATCTAAAAGATAATATTGTTTATCTATCAAAGGGTTCCACATCTCGAGATTCGAACTTCTCGTAATTAAATTTATTGCATAAGAAATAGGGACTTCCATTTCTTCTTCAGAGAAAAAAAAATTATCGAAAACCTCATCTTTGTTCTGGATTTCCCTCCCAGTTGAGGCATCTATAAATTCTTCTATTACAAATCCCCATGGAGACTCTTCTTTTGAAAGGGGCAGTGCTCTAGAAAGAGATAGTTCATTTCCTTCTATATTTGTTCTATCTTTCCAGTGATCAGAAAAAACAATCTCATCAATCTTGTTGTAGAGATAATTTTCGAAAACTTTAAATTTTGTAAATATATTCTTCATTTTAAGATCTTAATTTTACCAATCTTTTACTTCATCATATTTAAAACGCTTGATACATCACTCTGATATGCTACTCCAGATCCTGAATTTACCCCCTCAATTTTAAATTCCCCTCTGCTTTTTGTTATTCTATAATCCCCTCTTTTGGTATTTATAGAAACTGTATTACATAGATCTCCACCTTGTGTGAAAAATCTTTTAACCGACTCCTTTAATCCTCCAGTTCCGTCTCCGTGACCAAAGAAACTTAAAACCCCTGGCTTGGCTTTTTCGAAAATTCTGGGAACTCCTAGCTCCTTGGCTCTTGCCCTAATTTCATTGATCTCATCCTTAGTAAACCAGTTAACAGATCCTTTGGATCTTTCCTGAGATATTTTAGATTCGAAAATCGCTGGAGCGTTAAAAAATTCTTCGAAAAGTTTTAGATATTTCATTTTTTTATTATGTTTGATGTACATATATATCATTAGCATTTTGATACTTAAAGGAGGATTAAAATATAATCAAATTGGTAGCCTAGACGTTACTTCAATAAGGGAAAAGATAAGAAATAATAATCTGGATTGGGATTGTTATCAGTATAGACAAAATAGATACAAGGACCACTCTCAAACTAAAACCATTCCAATAATATGGTCTGAAAATTTTAATAAGCAGGAATTTTGGGAACCATACTATACAATATTTAAAGAAGATCTGAATTCAATAGAAAAAATTATCAGGAATAGTCTTTGTAATAGTGGGGGATTTATGAGTGCGATTCTTATAAATCTTCCTGCAGGAAAATCTATAGAAAGACACATAGATGCTAATCCTTTAGGAAATAGATTTAATAGATGTCACAGAATTCATATACCTATAGAAACAAATCTCTTTTGCTTTTTTGAAATAGGTGGAGAGATTAAAAATATGAAGGAGGGAGAGATGTGGGAAATAAACAATGTTAAAACCCCACACAGTGTAGAAAATAAAGGGGCATCCGACAGAATACACCTACTTGTAGATTGGGATCCTTGTATTTAATATTCCGAGTCTTCTTGATTACCCATCATTTTTCTTAACAGTCCTTTTCCTCTAGCTATTTTGACTAATTTATTATATTCTTCTTCCGAGAGTCTTTTTAGTAGTTCTTGATCTAGTTCAGGTAAAATATTCTTTGTATCCTTATATACAAGTCCCGAATTCGTATCGCCTGATTTAAAAAGCTTTACTATTAGTTCAGCTACAATTTCTATTACTTTTTGACTTCCAGATGTACCTTCTGCACCTAATTCGTAAACATCTCCTTTTATTGCCATCTGATTTTGTTCCCCTCGTGATATAATAAAAACAACCCCTTCTGTGTTAGAAGCTGCTATTATAAACTCGTCGTGTACTTTATTTCCGTCCGGGCACTCAATAATATCAGATATATCACCCAAATCTATATCTGATAGCATTGTGTAAGTGTTGTAATAAACATCATAGTTTTGCCATTCAGAAAAAACCTCTTCTTTGGCGGACCCTTGAGATTCTTCCCACTCTTCGTGTGCTTCTTCATACTCCTCGTAATTCTCAAAGTCATCCTCATCTGGTTCTCCTCCACTATAATCTCCCATATTATATGAGCAACAAGGAGCTTCTGAACAAATCTCCACTAGGTCCTCGTATTCATATGGTGAATCACCTTCTACTGGCTCTGGATATCCATAATGGCCATCCGGTCTGAATATAAATTTTTTTAGTTCCATATTAAATTATATGAACTATATATCTCTCTTAATATCTAATAAAAAAGATAATTCCTGTGGCATCTCCGGAATATCATTAATGGAATTAAGATCAAATACAGACTTATTTATAAAAGAGTAAGATCTATCCTTGTATTTAGATGGAGCAGAGAAAGCCTTTCCATTAAAAAGAAAATCAAAATTAATCCTCCCATATCTCATAGCATACATATTTCTCCGTTTAATAATCGCTGGCGTTCTAAAATAGATGTGTACACCTTCGTTCATTGTTTTTTCAACAAAAAAATCACTCATCTTAAGAGATTTTTCTTCAAGCATCTTATTGAAATCTTCCAGTGATCCTGGAGTGCCTTCTATATCCAAGCAAATAAATCCAGAGTCTTTTAGAGATACACCTAGAAAATTGTATCCATGATTATTTTTTTCTAAATCGTTGATTATTTGCGGGTGAAATTCTAATGATTTCTTATAAAACTTTCTAATTCCGTAAACGGCTTCAATCTTGCAAAGATAAGTTTTAACTCCTAATGAATGCCACTTATTACAGTGAGCTATAATTTCTTGTAAATGGTCCATTAAATACTACTGAAATAATCCTTGTTTAATCATTAGATTGAATAGAGGAATAAATTCTATACCATCTATAAGTCCATTAAATTTAAAGGCATGAAAATTTTTAGTGTAAACTAATCCCTTATTATAAAATTTAAAATCAACCGGAATTGTTTTCAGACCCCATAATTCGACACTTCCCTCATTAATAAATTTAACTCCTTTAGAAATTTTTTTTAATCCAGATAGACTAACTGCACCTTTATTTGAAAAAGTAGTATTGGGAGGAAGGAAATCTAAATAATCTAGTGAAACACTACCGCTGTTTTCAAAAACTACATTTTCTGGAAGAGACACTATTCCTAAAGAAATATTATTAACTTTTAGACCGGAATCAAATACAATTAAATTATCTTCTTCTATCTTATACCTTTGACGAATCCCGTTTAAAATTTTTATAAACTCTTCTCTAGTCATATAAATACACCTTGCTTAATCATGAAGTTCAATAACCTATTTGGTTTTATACCTTCTATATTAATCTTCCAATCTTTAGACGACATAGTATCGCCAAATAATTTGTCCAAAAAGACCTCACCTTTATTACTAAACACCACACCAGGAGAAATTGTCTTTAAATCATTCAACCAGACATTCCCTTTATTTATAAACCCCACACCAGGGGGAAGGATCACTAATGATCTCAACCAGACATCACCTTTATTCAAAAACATCATCTCAGGAGGAATTGTTTCTAATGAGTCCAGATTGACATCACCTTTATTCTTAAACTCCTTGATACCCTCCGGAATGGTTTTTAATGACCGCAAATCGATATCCTCTTTATTCAAAAACTCCACACCAGGAGGAAGAGTTTCTAATGACCGCAAATTGACAATGCCATCATTCTTAAACACCACATCAGGAGGAAGTGTCTTTAATGATTCCAAACTGACATCACCTTTATGGTTAATAACTATCCTATTCCCATGAAGATCGTGTGAGTAACCTTCCCAGTATAATACGTTGATAAATTCTTCCTTTGTCATATAAATAATCCTTTTTTAATCATAAAATTTATGAGTCTCTTATCATCTATTCCAGGTACGGAACCTTTCCACCCTTCTCTGGCCCTTGGATCTATCTTTCCTAAAACTAAAATACCTCTATTGTGGAATTGAATTTCAGGTGAAACACTCTTTAACGAGTTTAAGAAGATGTCTCCATTTTTTTCGTTAAACTTTGTACTTGCAGGAATTTTGGTGAATGTTGACAAATTAATTTCTCCCTCATTATTAAATGTCACATTTTCTGGTAAATCGTTTACATCTTCAAGCCAGATATCTCCCTTATTGTTAAAAACTATACCCTCGGGAAGTGTTGATCCGGGATCAAACTGTACACTCCCTTCATTATTAAATTCGATATCATAAGGGATTTGAAATTCCCCAATGATATAAACATCACCCTTGTTATTAAACCTTAAACCGTCAGGCAAAGGATTTAAAGAATCTACTTCCACTCCCCCTTTGTTCTCAAAAATAATTCGCTCGTCTATTCTTTTAACCTTGATGTAAACATCACCCCATTCATGTACAACAACGCAACCCTTCTTATCATAATAATAAGAGTATTTTTTTTCCTCTAACTGTTCAATTAAATCGTAAGCGTATCCCATTATATAAATAATCCTTTTTTAACCATTAAGTTCAATAACCTTCCATCATTGATCTCATAAATATGTCCACTCCACTCGCTAAACCATCTTCCTCCTACTAATATTCTGGGTAAATAAACATCCCCACCGTTATTAAATTTCACATCTGAAGGAATAGTCTTAATAGATCCCAAATTTACATCTCTTTTATTATTAAACTCGAAACCAGGGGGAAGATTTTGCAAATCCCTCAGATAAACATCGTTACCATTTCTAAACACTATTCCCTGTGGAAGTTTCTTTAAGTTGTTCAGAGCGACGTATCCCTTATTTCTAAACTCAACATTAGAAGAAAGGTTCCAAAATTGACCAAAAGGAATATCACCGTCAGCATCACCTCCTGTGACTATAATCCTATCATCCTCTATCTCGTAAGATACCTTTAACTTATCTAATAATTCTATAAACTCTTCTCTTGTCATATAAAAACACCTTTACTTATCATGAAGTGCAATAGCCTCTTACTTGATACTCCTTCTATATTACCTTTCCATTCTTTAAACCTTCTTCCCTTTAATGATTTCAAATAGACCTCCCCTTTATTCAAAAACTTCATCACAGGAGGAATGGTTTTTAATGAGTACAAATAGACATGCTCTCCATTCCTAAACTCCACATCAGGAGGAAGGGTTTCTAATGAGCCCAAATTGACAGCCTCTTTATTCATAAACTTCACACCAGAAGGAAGGGTTTTTAATGAGGGCAAATCGACATTCCCTTTATTTTCAAACACCACTCCAGGTGGAAGGGTTTCTAATGATCTCAAATCAATATCCCCTTTATTTCTAAACATCACACCAGGAGGAAGGTTTTTTAATGAGGGCAACCAGACATCCCCTTTATTCCTAAACTCCACACCAAGAGGAAGTGTCACTAATGAATCCAACCAGATACTCCCTTCATTCCTAAACACCACTCCAGGAGGAAGTGTCACTAATGAATCCAAATCGACATTCCAATCATGTGTAACAACTATCTTATCTCCTTCTATCTCATAGGAGTAACCTTTCTCTTTTAATATCTCTATAAACTCTTCTCTTGTCATATAAACATCCCTTTATTTATCATAAAGTTCAATAGCCTCTTACTATCTATCCCCTCTATATTGCCTTTCCAATCTTTAGTCCAGTAACCAATTAATGAATCTAATAGAACATCCCCTTCATTTTCAAAATAAACACCCAAAGGAATATTTTCTAAAAAAGTTAAAATTACGTCACCCCCATTATTAAATATCGCACCAGAAGAAATTTTTTTTAAATCTTTAAGATGAATGTTACCCATATTCTTAAACTCCACTCCTGAAGGAAGTGATTCTAAAGAAGTTAAATAGACATTATACCCGTTTTTAAACACCACATCAGGAGAAATTGTTTCTAGACGGTCTAAATAAACAGAACCCCCATTTTCAAACTTTAATCCAGGTGGAATATTTTTTATGAAGTCCAGATAAACATCATTTTGGCTCCTAAACACAACATCAGAAGAAATAGTTTTTAATGAATCTAAATCAATATTTCTATCATCCACAACAACTACCTTGCCGTCCTCTACCCTATAATAGTATCCTTTCCCCTCTAATACCTCGATAAACTCTTCTCTAGTCATTTTTCAAATAGTCCTTTACTTATCATCACGTTCAATAACCTCTTACTTGCTACTCCTTCTATATTACCTTTCCAATCACTAAAAAATCCACCAACTAATGACTCCAACCAGACCCACCCTATATTATTAAACTCCACACCAGGAAGAAGGGTTTCTAATGAATCCAAATCAACATCCCCTTTATTATTAAACTCCACACCATGAGGAAGTGTCACTAATGATTTCAAATTGACATACCCTCCATGTGTAACAACTAGCTTATCTCCCTCGATCTTGTAGGAGTATCCTCTCTCGTCTAATACCTCTATAAACTCTTCTCTTGTCATATAAAAACACCTTTACTTATCATGAAGTTCAATAACTTCTTATTATTTATTCCTTCTATATTACCCCTCCAGTCTTCAAAAAATCCACCAACTAATGAATTCAAATTGACATCCCCTTCATTCCTAAACTCCACTCCATGTGAAATGGTTTTTAATGATCTCAAATCGACATCCCCTTCATTCCTAAACTCCACACCAGAGGGAAGTGTCACTAATGAATTCAAATTGACATTCCCTTCATTCCTAAACTCCACACCAGAGGGAAGTGTCACTAATGATTCCAACCAGACATCCCCTCCGTTCCTAAACTCCACACCAGGAGAAAGGGTTTTTAATAACTCCAAATTGACAAACCCTTCATTCATAAACTCCACACCAGAGGGAAGTGTCACTAATGAATTCAAATTGACATTCCCTTCATTCCTAAACTCCACACCAGAGGGAAGTGTCACTAATGAATTCAAATTGACATTCCAATCATGTGTAACAACTAGATTATCTCCCTCGATCTTGTAGGAGTAACCTTTCTCTTTTAATATCTTGATAAACTCCTCTCTCGTCATATAAATAATTCTTTTTTAATCATCAGATTCAATAACTTCTTATTATTTATTCCTTCTATATTACCCCTCCAGTCTTCAAAAGATCCACCAACTAATGACTCCAAATAGACATACACACCATTATTAAACTCCACATCATCTGAGATCTTTTTTAATGAATCCAATCCGACGCTTCCTATATTACTAAACTCCACACCAGGGGGAAGTGTCTCTAGTGACCCAAGATAGACATCACCTCCATTATTAAACTCCACACCAGGAGGAATGGTTTTTAATCCCCTCAAAACGACACCCATCCTGTGGTTAATAGCTATCTTATCTCCTTCTATCTTGTAGGAGTAACCTTTCTCTTTTAATATCTTGATAAACTCTTCTCTAGTCATATAAAAACACCTTTACTTATCATGAGGTTCAATAGCCTCTTACTATCGACTCCTTCTATATTACCAATCCAATTACCAATCCATTTATTAATAAACACTCCTCCAATTAATGACTCCAAATTGACATCCCCTCCATTCCTAAACATCACACCAGGAGGAAGTGTCACTAATGAGTGCAAATAGACACTCCCTTCATTCCTAAACTCCACACCAGGAGGAAGGGTTTTTAATGATTCCAAATAGACCTTCCCTTCATTCCTAAACACCACACCAGGAGGAAGTGTTTCTAATGAATCCAAACAGACATATCCTCCATTCTTAAACTCCGTACCAGGAGGAAGGGTTTTTAATCCCCTCAAATCGACACCCATCCTGTGGTTAATAACTATCTTATCTCCATCGATCTCGTAGGAGTAACCTTCCTCTTCTAATACCTTGATAAACTCTTCTCTAGTCATATAAAAACACCTTTACTTATCATGAGGTTCAATAGCTTCTTATTATTTATTCCTTCTATATTACCCCTCCAGTCTTCAAAAGGTCCACCAACTAATGATTCCAACCAGACATCCCCTTCATTCCTAAACTCCACACCAGGTGGAAGTGTCACTAATGATTCCAACCAGACATCCCCTTCATTCTTAAACACCACATCAGGAGGAAGTGTCTTTAATGATTCCAAACTGACATACCCTTCATTACTAAACACCACACCAGGAGAAATGGTTTCTAATGACCTCAAATCGACATTCCAATCATCCACAACAACTAGATTATCTCCCTCGATCTTGTAGGAGTATCTTCTCTCGTCTAAAACCTCTATAAACTCCTCTCTTGTCATGCTCTATATATCCTTTCCCCTCCCGCCTCATCCCCCGAGGCAACATAGAAATAACCTGCCCCGTTTCGCCCCGTCCGACTACCCAATCTCGCCTCACTTTCCCCGTTTCGCCCCGTCAAAATTAGCAATCGCCTCACTTCCTTAATCTATTCACCAACTACACGCGGCTATAGAAATCACCACTTCTACCCCCGTAGAAATATCTACCAAAACCCCAAAATATCCTCCAAAAACCACCACCAAAAATAGGGGGACCAAAACCCCAAAAATATCCCCCAAACAACGCCCTCCCAACCATCGTCAAAATCACAATCCAAAACAACCACCCACTCCTCTATATAAGAGACAAAGACAACACAAACATAATACACATCTAGATAATACATCCACACCCAATACATATACACATAAGACACAACCCAAACACCAACCACTTCAAAACAATCAATAACAAACAACATCATCCCATACACATAGAGAAGAGACACCAGACCATAGGGTCATATAGAGGACCTCCCACGCATCACACATCACACACGCATAGGGACACCACCAGGACCCTCCCACACCCAAAAATACATATAGAGAAGATCCCACAGAAGAGACCTATAAGAAGACCTAGGTACATCATATAAACCTCCCCAAGTAAGTCCCCTGTACATCCTCTAGGAAGTCCCTTGGATACCCCGTGTACATCCCATATAAATCCCTAGTAAGTCCCATATAAATCCTGTGTGCAAGCCCATAGAAAAATCTACTAAACCGTGCAAGATTAAACCCACTTTCCACGTGTGTCCCGAGAGGGGGTCTCCCCAGGGTCCCCTTGTGTGTGTACGTGGATATGCGTGGGTGTCTCTAAGGGATCTTGGATTGGAATCCCTTGTCTGGGATTATCTCGGGGAACTCCCGGAAGTCTCGGAGGTTCCCCGATGTGCGTGTGTGTTATCCCAGAGGGGGTTCCTCAGGAAGTTCCTTAACGTTCTGGGAAAGGTTCTCTGGTTCTTGGAATCTCGGGGAACCTCCTCTGGGGTTAATTCCAAGAATCCGGGATCTTCCAAGAATCCAAGAATCCAAGAACTTAAATTCTCGAGGAGGTTCCCCGAGAATATATAAGAAAATTGTTCACATGACTAGAGAAGAGTTTATCGATGTATTGGAGAGGTCTGGTATCTATTACGACAAGTATAATCCCGAGGGTTTGATTGTTATAGAGGATACGTTAGGGAATGGCGGTGAGTATGATCCTGAGGGGATTCATGTTCGTTTGGAACATCTCACTTCTTTGCCTTCTGGTGTTGTGTTTGATAATAGTGGTAATGTTTATTTGAATCACTTGGAAACCATTCCTCCTGGTGTGGAGTTTAGGAATGGTGCTGATTGTTATATGATGTTGGGATGGCTTCATAAGTGGCAGGGGAATGTTCCTGGTGTTAGTGATAAGTCTCTATTGAACTTGATGATTCGAAGGGGGATGTTTCTATGATCCTTTGATTTTTTTTTGAAAAAAGTTCGGAAAACATTTTTTTATTTGGGTAGAAGTTTCTATATTTGTGGTGTAATTAAAAAAGAAACTAATGAGTAAGATTCAAAAAAACAGATGGACTAAGCGGGACTTGAAGGTTCTGAAGTCTATGGTAAGAGATGGTAAGAGTAATGGTGAGATTTCCGAGATTCTTGGAAGAACCACTGGAGCCATTGGATTTAAGAAGAGTCAGATTGGTCTTAAGCCTAGAGTGAAGAGAGTGGCTGCTCGGGTTGAGAGTGTGCCTGTTGTCTCTACTAGGGATCAGGCTAAGGTGATGGCTAGGACTGCACGACAGATTGCTCGTGCTAATGGTAAGAGAATCACTATGGCTATGTTTTTTGTTGAAACAATTTAACCTTTAAATATCAATACAGATGGCTAGAAAAATTAGCGCAAAAGAGAGAGTGTCAGCAGTCAAGGACTACGTGACCTCAGGTGAATCACTCAGAGTAGTGTCCGCTAGACACGGAATGTCTACAGAAACGCTTCGCAGATTTGCTGGAAGCAAGATTAAGAAAAGAGGAAGAAAGACAGCTAAGCCTGTTGGCACGTTGTCTATTCCTTTCGAGAAGGCCAAGTCCGCTCTTGAGAATTCCAATCTTCGTTGGAAAAGGAGTGAGGATGAGCTTTTAAGAGATGCTGTGATGGGTAAGTTTACCGTGGATGAAGCGGTGGAGTTGCTTGGCCGCACCAGAGCTGGTGTTATGTGTCGTAAGCATCATTTGATTAAGAATGGGTTTATTGATCTTACCCGGTTTAAGATCCCTACTGGTCCTGATAGAGCTCGTCATACTAAGACCGAGGTTGCTGAGGTTGTTCAAGTGGCAACAAGGATCGAGCCCAAGAAGGAAGTTAAGGAGGCTAAGAGTGAATTTAATAACCTTCGTGAGTTGGCTTCTATTGTTCGTGAGCTTGGTGTGAATGTGACCATGGTTATCACTGATGAAGGTACTGAGATAAAAATGAGTAACTAGTTCTTTAGATTCCCCCAAGAGAATTAGATTGCTTAAAGGCTGTCCCTATGGGATGGCCTTTTTTTGTGGGGAGTCCCTATGAGGACCCCGTGCGTGCGCGAGAGGGTTTGGTGTGTTGTGCGGGGGGTTACTCCTCTGGTCCTCCGACTGTGAGCTCGTATTTCCAGTCCTCGGGATCCTCCGAGTGTCTCATGTTCACTTCGATGTGGGTGATTCTAAGAGGAAATCCTTCCACGTCCACTTTGTATTTAAGTATATCTTTGAGAGTTTCTTCTGGGACTGTGGTGGTTTTGTAGTAGAATTCCTCTGTTTCTTCATTTTCTAATTCCACTGTGAATTCTAGTTTTGTGAGCATGATGCTTTCTAGAGAGATGCCCCAGGTTTTGGTTTCGAGTTTGCATTTCCAAGAGAAGGAGCCTTCTACGAAATAAAGGGATTTAAGAGTGTAAGGTTCTTTATAGAAAGTGATGACAGTGTCTGAAGAGTTCTTAGCTATCTTCTGGGTGAACTCTGGGAATTCTTGGAAGTTTTCAAAAAGTTTAATGTGCATAGGTTTGTGAGTTATAAGGCTAGGGGTTGACGGGGAACCCCCGGCAAGTCTCTCTGGCTGTGTTTTTCTTCTATATATTTCTTGAAAGATTTTTTTATTTGAAAATTTTGTTTAATCTTGCGGTGTTGTTCATATGTTAATCTGTGCTTGTCATAGATGGTTTTTTTAGGTTAAAGAATCCGGTCTTAGTGCCGGATTTTTTTTGAAAAAGTTTAGAAAACATTTTTTTGTTTGGATAGAATTTTCTATATTTGCGTCATTAACCAATTAATAAAAAAAGATGGAAGCAAGACCATTTCCCGGATCACCACACATGTTTAACATGATTTTCTCTAAGGAGCTTTATAATGCTGCTTTGGAGTTGGACAAGCATGATAGTCAAAGAAGTAAGCAGATGGCTGAAATTTATGAGGGACTATCTTTATGCCTTTTGGCTCCTCGAGCCTATTTTGATCTCTTTATGAGAATAGGACCTTACTATCAGGAGATGCAAGAGTTTTGGAATCACAAGGTTTATGTTGAGAACGGAGGGGTTCTTGGGTCTAAGAAGGATATGTTTATGGAGGTTGATAAAATTTCCACTGACCTTTCTATTGTTAATGATCTTCCTGCTCAACCTTTTAATTTGTTGATGGGTTTATTGGCTTTCACACAGGATGAGAATGCCATTAATAATATCCCACATGTGACTGATGAGCTGAGAGAGCAGATCACTATTTTTAATCAGATGGTTTGGGCCGTTTATATGGGTGCTTTTAAACCTGATTATTTTGATAAGAATTTGGAGGTTTTTGTGAAATCTGGCAAGGAGGCTCAGAAGGAGCTAAATGCCTCAAGAACTGATGTGAATTAATAAATTGCTTGTTCAAGAGACCCTGGGAGAGATCCTGGGGTTTTTTGTGTGTGAAGGTTTGGTGACTGATCTGTGGAGGTTTGGGGAACCCCCGGGTTAATCTTCTTCGCTTTCGAGAATCTTGTACTGCACAAGCATCATCCAGCCTTTGTTACTTGAAGACGAACTGACATTAATGATCTCTATTCGTTTATTGGCTTCTGTCATTTCTTCTATCCATTCCCCGAAGAGTTTAGTGAGGAAAATTCCAGCTTTATCTGCTTGTTTGTCGGTTGTGAAAGCTACTACCATGATTGTCTTATATATCTGGTTCTCATGACTATAGAGGTCTGGATTAAAAAAAATTCAGAAAACATTTTTTTGTTTGGATAGAATTTTCTACATTAGCGGAGTTAACCAATAAAAAACAAACAGTATGACAGTACATGACAAATACACTGAGATGGAGCTTGAGCAACAGGCTGATTCAGTAATGAACAGGTTTAATTTCGAGAAAGTGCATGAGCACATGGTTGCCACTGGGCACCAATGGTTTATGGGAGATGGTATGGTGACTCCCACAATTAGTCAGTTGAGAATGGAGGCTAGGTCATTATTGACTAAGGCTATCTATAGTAAGGATAAGGTTGCGAATGTGGGGACTGGGGGTTTTATGGCTTACAAGATGCCATGGGGAATGCAGTTAACTTTTATGTTGACTTGGGCTTGAGTTACGAACAAATTAGTAAAAAAATTATGAATAGAGATGCAATGTTAAGAGAAGAGAGGTTATTCTGGGTACAGAGGCCTAACAGTAGTTTTTACAATGATGGGGAGTATAAGTGGAGGTTGAAAAACGGTAAGGTTATTGGGGTTGGAGACAATGTTTACGTTAGCACACCTAAGGGTAATTATCTTGCTACTGTCAAGCAGACTGCAGGGTTTGGTCTTCATGAGGATAGAGCTGTGATAATGGTCCATAGAGGAGCTAGGGGAAAGAAGGTCCATATAGACGACGTGTTTGATAAAATTTAGGAAACTGAATGTTAAATTCCAGAAAAGATTTTTTTGTTTAAATAGAATTTTCTATATTTGCGTCATTAACCAATAAAAACAAAAGAACATGCCAAATCACGTTTTAAACAAACTTACCATTCAAGGTCCAGAGGACTTGGTAGCTAAGATTAGATCTGAGATTTCTTCTATTAATGAAGACGGCGAGCAGATGCTAATAGATTTTAATAAGATTGCTCCATTGCCAGAGGAGCTTAAAGGAACACGTTCTCCTGTGATGATTATCTCTCAGAAGGATTACGATAAGCAGGAGGCTAGAATTGCTGCTGGGGATTTAGAGGATCATGAAAAACATTTTGGTCCTTCTCGAGGAATCACCAAAGAGATGGAGCAGGCTTTGATTGATAAGTATGGGTGTGCGGATTGGTACACCTGGCAGTTGAGGGCTTGGGGTACTAAATGGAACGCCTACAACCAGGGCCTTGAAGAGGATGGGACTATTATCTTTAGTACTGCTTGGAGTACCCCAGATAACCTCATAGGTCGTTTAGCCCACAAATATCCTGAAGCAACTTTTACAGTTAGATATGCTGATGAGGACTTTGGTCACAATGTGGGTGAGTACACAGTGAGAGCTGGGACTTTGATCGAGCAAGAGATCCCAAAGGGAGGTTCACAAGAAGCTTATATAATGGCTTGTGAAATAGTTGGAGAATGGGATCATATCACCGCTACTATTGAGGGTATGGAGGAAGGAGATTTAGGAGAAACATGGGCAGACAATTATCTTAAGGTCGCATACGACAAAGGACTCTTTGGTGACTACCCAAAATTTGTTTGGGATTACATTCAAAAACTAGCTATTGCTCAAGAAGATTATGAGATGGCTCAAAAAATAAAAGAGCACTTGGAATTGTCTAATGTTTAATTGGTTAACTTAGATGAACGGAGGGGAGACTTAGGTTTCCCCTTTTTTTGTGGCCAGAGGTTTTTGTCATATGGAGTCGAAGTGTGATGAGGAACCCCCGAAGCGATCACGATGGACGGAGACAAAAATATTTTGAAAAAAGTTCAGAAAACATTTTTTTATTTAAGTAGAATTTTCTATCTTTGCGATGTTAACCAACTAAAACAAGTACTATGAAAAAAACAGCAGCTAAGGAAATTAATTTAGTAGTAATTTCAGGATCTCGCGTATT
>JACCEC010385796.1_pt1 | contig 20946 bp, 18 predicted proteins | sample 7450121 | NCBI WGS metagenome assembly JACCEC01 (sample SAMN15323455, study PRJNA562643) | freshwater metagenome | isolation source: river surface water | place: USA:Blue River Watershed | collected 2017-08-18 | reverse complement strand
GGGAGATGCGGGCAGCGTTGAAGATGGTTTGGGGGCGGCAGGATCCGCATATTCCCTTTGCGGGGCGGACGCAGGTTCGCGGGGTTTTGGAGGAGGCTGGGGTTGATTATGGGTGGTTGGAGGTGAATGGGGCGCATGCGTTCATGCGGGATGAAGGGCTTCGGCATGATGCGGCGTTGGAGGGATGGTTTTTGGAGGGGGTTCGGGACTTTTTTGGTGAGACGCTGCGGGGCTGATTTTCTCTGAAAACGGCATTGCAAGGCAGGCCCTTTCTGAGAGCATTGCCAGATGCCCTCTGAGTCCCTCAAACACTCGTCTTTTGGTGTTGTGAACCGTTTGTTGTCGGGGGCGAGTACGCGGACTGGTGCGGGGACGAGTTCGCAGGCGGTTTCTGATCAGCGGTGTGGTATTTTGGGAGTGAGCTGCAGGCGAATCAGCGGGCAGAAAGATTTCGAAGAGATTTTTGACGCGAGGGTGAGTTGCCTTCGTTATCTGACAGGACGTTTGAACTCGGACCTAGATGCGACTCACTAGCGGGCAGATTTTGGTCTGCGCCCCCCCTTTTACTTCACCCCTTTTTTAAAACTTTTCCCCCACGAACCTATGGCGAATCGCCCAGATTTCACTCGGCTTAAAGACGCAGCTCGCAACAAGTTAGTCCAGCGAAGAAAGATGTTGCCAGGGGGGATTAAGATGCTGGAAGACCGGCGCGCCCCTGCGGTGGTTGTGTCGGGGCCAGGAACCTATGCATCCACGACGTGGGCTCCGTTCGTGTTGACCCATGCTGCAGGTGCTGACACCTCTTTGAACATCACGTGGGCTCCGGGGACTTTTCCGACGGGGGAGTTGGATTTGGTGTTCAGTTATTCTGCGGACACGGTCACGTTGGATGTCACTTGGGACTCTGATGGAGACACGGCATCGCTCAATCAAACCGACAAGTTTTTAATCAACGTTGCGACCGAGGCGCAGCGAGTTGAGAAACTGTCTGTGATTGCCCCGAACGGGACTTGTTCGACGGAAATCATTATTCCCTCAAACGTGGATTGGGACGGTGCTGTGGCGTCGGTTCCTGGGACTGCACGGTTGAAGGGGACAATGAATCCTCAGGACATCTTGGTCACGGTGGAGTTAGTTGGAGGAAATGACGTTGTCTCCATCGGATCCGCGTATGAGGCTTGGGTTGCGACGGGTGATGGGAATGATTTGGTGGTATTTGGTTCGCAAGCGTTTGGGGCGAATCCTGTGGGGGGATTGGCGGGCGGAGCGACGGTTGATTTAGGGCGCACGAGTTCGACCGACTCAGATTCGGTCTCTACTGGGGATGGGAGCGATTCAATCTCTTTCGTCGGGAACGCCACCATATTGAGTTGGGGGGGTAACGACACTATCCGTGGTGCGAATGGCGCAAGCACGGAGTCTTCTATTTTCGCGGGGTCGGGACAGGATTTCGTCAGTCTTGGTTCGGGCGACGATACGGTTTTTGGGGAAGATGATAACGATTCGATTTTATTGGGTGGGGGCAATAACCGCGCTTTTGGCGGACGAGGCAATGATTCGATTTATGCGGGTGACGGGTCGGATTTCATCTCTGGGGATGAGGGCAACGACTTGATTTACGGGACATCAATCACCCTTGCGTCGGCGGCGGCGCAGGGGGACACCTTGGTTGGGGGCGACGGTTCGGACACCTTGTACGGCGGGAAAGAGTCGGACTCGATTGTTGCGGGGGTTGGGAGTGATTTTATCTACGGTCGCGGCGGGCAGGATACAATCTATGGTGGCGGTGGCGCAGACTACATCCAGGATGGGCTCTCGCCGACTGATAGGCCCTCGGGTAGTCAGCTAATTTATGCTGGCGATGGGGACGATACGATTATTGGTGGCGTCGGGTCTGATACGATTGATTTCGGAACAGGGGTGGACTACCTGCTGTATGGGAACCCGAGTTCGGGGATAAAGACTGACTCTGACAACTACCTTGCTGGGCGGATAAACGCCAACCTCGGCGGTGCATCGAGCACTGTGGAAAAGGGCACGTTAGGGACCGACTCGTTAGTGCGCGCTCCCGATTATCTTGCAGGCACGAACCTCTCGGACACCGTGCTTCTGCAGAACGTGCGCATGAGCTTGGTGATGGGGGACGGCGACAACTCGGTTGTGGCGTTGGGGTCATTTGATGATCAGTTCATTACGCTTGGTGACGGTGCTGATTTTGTTTTTGTTGACGGCGGCGACGACAACGTCAGAGCGGGCGGCGGTGATGACACGTTGGTTGGAGGGTCGGGGAATGACACTCTCGTGGGAGAGGATGGAAACGACTTCATTGTTGGCGACGTCACGGCTCGCTCGGGTGCTGCAGTGGATGTTGTTTTGCCGCTTGTGTTGTTTAATGATGGGGGTGGGTCGAATTCGGTGGGGGGATGGACGCTTTCCTCTACAGCGGGAGATGACTCATTGCTAGCCAGTTGGTTGGTTGGGGTGCGTGCCAGCACGGTTGTCGGAGATGACAGCATTGTTGCTGGGGCCGGTGACGACATTGTTCTGAGTGGAGCGGGAGATGACACGGTGGATGGTGGGTTCGGATCCGACGTGATTTTCGGTGGAGCGGGTAATGATTTGCTCGGTGGAGGGGCGCTCGACACGGCACCTCTTTCCGCACCGGACGGCGGTGATTATCTTTTTGGTGAGCAAGGGAATGATACTTTGGTGGCGGGCAATCGGGATCGGGCGGTCCTTGGGGGTGATGAGAATGGAGCGATTGCAGGTGATCGGGATGTCGCTTGGTTTTCTGATTTTACGTTCGGCAGTTTCATCAATCTTTCTGGTTGGTTTAGGAATGGGCCTGCTTATGGCTTAGTCTCGGGTATTTCTTACGTTGTAGGGTCTCCCTTTTCCGATACGATTGTCGGGGACGCTACCGACAATGTGATTTTTGGCGGTGACGGGGCGGACTCTTTGGTTGGTGACGCGGGTAACGACTTATTGTTCGGGGGGTCGATGCCGGCCGGCTTCGACAGCACCTATGCTGGGGGTGTTGATGAGGACAAGTTGCTGCTTTTTGCCACGATTAACGCGGCGGATTTGGATGGGAATGACACGATTTTGGGGGGAGATGGTGACGACTGCATCAATGCCGGTAATGGAAACAACTCGATTGATGGCGGTGACGGCAACGACAGCCTCTCCTTTGGTCTTGGCATGGATACTGTCCAAGGCGGGGTTGGGAACGACACGCTGTTGGGATTTATCAGTAGCGACACTAAGCAGATTTCTCAGGCGGATACCATAATCGACAACGGTGGAAACAATCTTGTGTCGATTGGGTTTGACGCGACAGGGGCAGTTTTGGCGCCGGCGTCGGTAACTGCTATCCGTACGAATAACTCGATTGTCCTTGGGTCTGGCAACGACACGGTTGTCGGATCTTATCTCGGGTCTCGATTGTCGGATGCGGGCGGGGTGAACAGTCTACAGCTGAGTGGGTGGGGTGACACGGTGGTGTTGTCTGGAAGTCAGTCGGGCTCTTCCGTTTTAGGCGGCATCGGAAATGACTCTGTGGTGTTTCAATCGGCAACGGGGGATGTGACTGTGAGTTTGAGCGGACCCGGCGGAACTGATGCTGATTTTATTGACGCAAACCTTTTGGTGCCCTCAAACGACGCGGTTTTGAGGCCAGACTTCTCGCCTGCCACTGGAGCGTATTTGATTGCGCAGACGGTTTTTGGTACTTCGAAGGCCGATTTCATCGTGATGTCTTCTAACGGATCGAATGGTTCGATTTCGGCTGGCGATGGCGACGATTTGGTACAACTCGGGTTCTGGGTGAATGGTTCGTCTGGCGTGACATCAACCAATCGGGGCGGGACCGTATACGCGGGGAATGGGAGCGATTCCGTATTTACCGGCATTTTGGGTTTGGGTGGGCGCGGTAACTTTTCGACCGCCTCTGGATTGAGCTCGGGGGCCCGAGATTACATTGTTTATACGGGTGCCGTACCGCTGGCGGGAGACACGCTCGGTGTGGATACGGTTGGTGGCGATTCAGTGTTCCTTGCGGCGGGCGCTGACACAGTTTATTTGGCTCAACTGGATGCTGGAGTTGCGTTGAGTGCTCTGGGGCGAAACACCGTTTGGTCAGGCTTCGGTCCGGATTACGTGTTTGCTGGACGGGGCAACCATAGTATTGTGACCGGTTTGGATTCGGGGGACTCAGTTCTTTTGAGGACGACCTCTGATGGAACGCCGGTCTATGCGCGTGACGACGGAGAGTACGTGGGGAGGAACTCTCAGCAGAGGTTAGGGGATTATGTTCAGTTTTTGAGTTCGGACGTTGATTCAGTTTATTTGGAATTGGGCGACGGAAACGACGTTGTGAGCGGTGATCTGCTCAATGCTGGCAATGTCCAAGTGTATGCTGGTCGGGGGGTGGACTATATTTTACTGGGCGACGCAAATAATACGGTGTTTGCGGGATCTGCGTTAGTGGATGATGCAAACCCGGGGCAAAGTTTTGCGTTGGATTCGGTATTGACGGGTTCAGGAAATGACTCGGTTGTTGCTCGCAGTTCGGATGTCGGCATTGGATTGTTTGCTAGTGTTGGGGCGGGCGACAATATTGTGCGCGGGACCCAGAACCCTGACTGTATTTTCGCTGGGAGCGGCGGCGATCTTTTCGACGGTTTGAATGGAGGCACGTACGCGCCGAATCTCACGACAATAGGGACGGACCAGCAGGGGGACTACATTGATTTGGCTTCTACGGTCTTCGGGCCATTGACGGCTGCTGGTGGTGACACGGTATTAGATGGATACGGGGACCACACGGTGATTACGGGTGCAGATGATGACGTGATTGATTTTGGAGCGTCGTACATGGGGAATGTGTCCGTGATGACGGGTGCGGGTAATGACTCGGTTCTCTTGGGGGATGGATGGAGGTGGGAACCTCCGGCGATAGATCAAACGCTTGCGGTTGGTGGGTCTGGGACGGTCTCTCTCGGAGATGGAAACGATACGTTGACCAACGTTCAGAACAAACAGGTGGAGTCCTCTCCATCTCGGATTTTTGGTGAGGGAGGGGACGACTACATTGTCATGCCGGTTGGTGTTGCGGGTAAAGCGGACTCACTTTTTGGGGGGGATGGGAATGACTACTTGAATGGGGTTCCCGGAACAGACCCGAGAATCTTTCCCGCGACTTCTGTTTCCACTTCCAACTCTGTCGCGGTTGCTGGTTATTTTGACGGTGGCGCCGGATCCAATACGATTCAAGGGACTGCTCTAACCGACACGATTGTGCTTGGGTCTGGAGGGTATAATCAATCGTTCGTGTGCGACGGACAGAACGGTGAACTAGAAGTAACCGGCATTATCGCATCCGGCTTACGGGTGGGTCAGGCCGTATCGGGTGCGGGAGTTCCGGATGGCGCAGTAATCACGGACGTTGATGTTCTAAATAACAGGATTACGTTATCTCTGGCGTTAACCAATCAAATATCGGAGATAACGGCCTTTTTTACCGCCGGTAACTTTGTGCACAATGGTGCTGGGCAGGAGTTGATTCACGGGGGGGATTACGATGATACCATCATCATGTTTGCCGCAACATCGGTGTCGGTGGACTCTGGCGCAGGCAACGATTGGCTGATGGTGACCACCGCCTCGTCGGCGACGGTGAACGCGGGTGACGGTCAAGACACAGTGATTTTGGATGCCGGAACATCCGCATCTGTTCTTGGCGGGAGCGGAGACGATTCGATTTCGATGCTCTGTCAAACTGTGGGTTTAGTTGATGCAGGAGATGGCAATGATGCCGTATCGGTATATGGCCCTGACTTAGTCACTATTTCATTGGGTGCGGGCAACGACTTTTTTCTGTTGCCCGCGCTTGCGGGTCAAGGGGCGACTAGGCCCGCTTCCCTCGGGAAATGGATTTTTGGCCAGGATGGCGATGACACGATTGTTGCGGGAGCAACGATTACTGCGGCGGGTGCGTCCAACACCGAGTCGCAGACAATCGACGCTGGCGCCGGCGATGACGTCATTTACGCGTGGGGCGGTAGTGATCTCATCTTTTTGGGGTCGGGCGCGGACGTTGCTCTCGCGGGCGCTGGCGATGACACCGTCATAGCTGGGTCGTTTAACGGGACGGTTGCGAGCGGATCTTCGACCCTTTACACCGTTTCGATGGATGGGTTTGATGTGGGGGATACGGTGCTTGGTGGCGGAGGCTCGGACGCTGTATTTGGTGGGGCGGGAGACGATTTGATTGCTGCTGATTATGTTGTTTTCGGGCCGGTGGATGACAGTTCTGCCTCAGGACTGGGCTTTGTTGACAGTGCGAGCATTGGCAACACGGTCATGGGCGGGGGTGGTGCCGACACAATTTATGGAGCGGCGGGGGATGATTTAATCATCTCTCACGGAACGTTTCGGGATTTAGAGGGGGTGTTTAGAAATGGCGCCTTGGATATCGCTCAGGTGCAGTTTGCGCAGGCGAGTCTTAGTGCTGGGAGCGAGTTTGTGACTTTGGATTTTGGCATCGCTCGGCAGGCCCCGATTGGGTACTTGATGTTGGGTCCGTCCTCGGGGAATGGGCTCATTAGCCCCCTTGGATCCCAAGTCAGAAGTGCTGGTACGGAGACCGGTCCGGGGGTGTACCGGATGACTTCGTTCCTCAGCGACGATGGAGTTGGCGGCGGGGTGCTTGACGGAGGAGCGCAGAGGGTTTTTGCGATGGGCGATGCTTCTGGGGTTCCCATGGTTCTCGTTAACTTGGATAGGGAGTCACGAGACACGGTGGGTGATTTAATTTTTGCTCGGGGCGGAAATGATATCGTGCTTGGGTCAGCGTCCGATGATTCGATTGATTTGGGCGATGGATTGTGGAATGCGGGCGTTTCTGAAGTGGGTCGGGACATCTTTTTGGCCGGCGCTGGTTCTGACACGGTTCTGACGTTCGATAAGGTTTCTGCTGGCTCTGGAGATTTGGTTTCAGTCGGTGGCGGATGGGACTATGTGCTGACGGGGCTAGGGGATGATTCGATTAACTTGGGTAACGGTGCTGACGTTGCGACTGTTGGCAATCTTGCATTGACGGGGGGAGGGGTTGATCGCGTTGTTGGGGGGGTGGGCTCGGATACGGTGTTCACCTATAACACGGGATCGGCTGCGCTTTTGTGGGACACTGTGACCGTCTCGACTGGGAGTTCGGATTTTTCTTCTGCCGCAATCTCTCGGCAGAAATTTAGCGGGATGTTGATGACGGGGAACGGCATTCAAGCAGGTACCGTGGTTTCGAGCGGTGGAACTTTGAGTCGGACGGTGGGAGCGCTTGTTCCGGACGCGGGCTTGCGCAGTGGTTCCTCGCTGGGGGTGGGTTTCATGGGACCGGCTGCCTCTCCGATGAGCATTGGGGTTGCGGGAAGTGACGCGGTGATTCGTGGTTCATTCTGGAATGTTGCTGGTGCGAGTACTGACACGGGTGCTGCGGGAGACACCGTGTTGACGGGTGGTGGAGCTGATTACGTTTTCACGGGCACGGGTGCAGCGGACTCGCTTGGCTCCGACTTCGTGGACGCCGGTGCTGGTGGGACTTACTATTCCGTTCTTGTTGCGGGCGACTCTGTTGCGGTGGGTGTTGACGCCGCGTCGACTGTGCTGTCGGGCAATCTCGTTTACACTGGTGGTGTGGGGAGCGATACGGTTGGGGGAGGCGCTCTTTCTGACACGGTGCTCACGGTGATGCGAAACGCCGCGGCGGTGGCGGCTGACACGCTAGGTGATTACGTCGATGTGGGTGCTGCCGCGGATTTTGTGGTTACTGGTGCGGGTGACGACACAGTGCTCTTGGGGTCTACCGCGTCCACCCTTTCAGTGATTGGCTTGGCGGGCGATTCGGCTACGACCGGCGGCGGGCGCGACACGATTATTAGCGGGCACTTGAATGATAGTATCGTCACATCGTTTGTTGATGAACTTGCGGTTAGTGCGAGGGGAACCTTTGGCAGTAGGTACTTGTACTTCACCAAAGATGAGCCTTTGTATTCTGGAATAAAGTTGGGAGATTTAGTGACTGGACCGTACATCCCTCCGAACACAAGAGTGGCTGCATTCTCGGGCGGAGCGATTGAGATGACACAGGAACTGTTCCATCCGGTGGTTGCCAATATTGGTGATAGTGTTTATAATGGATTTAGGGATACGGTAGGGACAGAGGATTTGGTTCGGTATCTATCGACAGGAACGACGTTGGGGTTTGCGAGTTTCGATGCGAATCTCCGTTTTTGGTCGCTTGAAGACATGTCGAGAGATTCTCTGGGCGATTCCGTTGAAACGAGGGGGGGGAGTGACTTTGTCGTAACAGGATATGGTGATGACACGGTGGATTTGTCGGGTGGTTTGGATTCGGGGCTTTCCACGCTTTCGACGTTGAGTGTACAGGCGTGGACGGATTCGATTGCCGATTCCAACTCGTTGGGCAGCGGTTTTGATTTGATCGGAGGGGTTTACACTCGGGGCAACTATTTCCTCTCGGCGGGTGGCGGCGACAGTGTCTTGGGGGGCAACTTTGCGGACACGATTGTAACGTACATGTACGACGCGACGTTCGACACGGTTGGGGATACGATTCAAGCTGGGGATGATGCGGATTTTATCCAGACTGGGGTGGGCAATGATTTCATTCTCTTTGGGAATCTTCGCAGACCCGTTGGCGGGGGGGCTGTTTTCGAGTCATCTTCTCGATCCTACGCGGTGAATTTAGCGCAGGCAGGCTTGGGAGATGATTCTGGTCGTGGCACTTATGGGAACTTTATTAGTTCTGGAGGGGGGCGGGACACGATTTCGCACGGGGTGATTGACGAGTATTTTCCTGAGCGATCCGACACTGCGACAGGCGGCAACTTGTCAGACACGGTGATGACGTTTGGAGGGAAGTCTACTGGAGATCCGAAAGATACGGCGTATTGGATGCGAGTTAGGTCGCAGGGAATTGTTGCCTCTGTTGACTACTTGAACGACGCTGTTGGCGATTCGGTTGAGTCGGGTGGCGGAGGGGATTACGTTTTTTCGGGACAGGGGAATGATACGCTTTTGGTGGGCGGAAGCGTTCGGGTAGATCTCGGGAAGTTGAACCGCATTAACTCGGGTGGGGGGCGTGACATCATCGTTGGCGGAGAGGGTGATGACCGAGTCGAGACATTTGTTGGAGAAGACGCTTCTGTCGATGCGTTGGGGGATGTTGTGGATCTGCGTGGCGGAAACGACACTGTTTCATTGGGGGTGGGGAACGACTTCGTTCAGTTGGGTGCAGGGAACGATTATGCGTTCATCTCCAAGGGGGTTGACACTGTGGTCTGTGGCGATGGGGACGACGAGGTTCAGGGTAATCCAGATGGGCTGGGTTCAAGGGGAGATTCGATATTGGGAGGGGCAGGTGCTGATAGGATTCGTCTAGTGGGTTCAGGTGCGGCTTCTTCGGCGGTTGTCACCTTGCGATTGGGGGATGGTGACGAGCATTTATCGGTGAATTACCGTGCCTTCATTGATTTGGGTCCGGGTATTCTTCAGAGTGTTGATGCGAGGAAGGCTCCTGGGTCTATCACGGTGATTGGAGGGTTTGGCTCTGATACTGTGTATGGGAGCAGGTTCGCTGATTCTCTGTTGATGGGGGATGGCAACAACTATGTGGTTGCTGGCGCTGGGAGTGATACCGTTGAAGTGGGATCTGGCAGTGACACGGTGTTCGGTGATGCTGGGAGCGATTTAGTTCGTTTCCGTTCGCAGACATTCGGTCAGTCAGACGGTGATCGCGACGATTACCTTTACGGAGGAGACGGCGATGACACGATTTACGGAGGTGCTGGATCTGATTTCTTATCAGGTGGAGCGGGTCGAGACTTGCTATTCGGTGATTTATCGACCTCGAGGAATATCGCTCAGAGCGGCGACGGAAATGATACGATTCTGGGGGGTGAGGGAGATGATTCGATGTGTGGGGCTGGGGGGCGGGATTTCTTGGATGGCGGCGTCGGCAATGACTACCTGAGTGGGGGGGCGGGTTCGGATATTCTGAAGGGTGGAGCTGGGAACGACACGTTACTTGTGGATTCCGCCACGGATTCTGCGTTAGGCGACTCGGGGCGGGACTGGCTGTTAGTGCCGGTTCGTGCTTCCAAGATGTCTTACACGGGGATTGAGCGACTCACCAAGTACTGAGTGGATGGCAACTAAGCGAGAGGTGGCGCAGTTGGGGGAGTTGCTGAGAAAGAGGTTGAGCCTTATTGCTGACCGTGAATGGTATCGGCGGGACTCTGAAAGCCATCTCCTAGCGCTTGCGACGGTTTCAGAAGAAATCGACCGGTTGAGTGTGATTTTGATTGGAGACCGCGAAATCCCTCCTCAGTTCAAACATTATCTTGCGAAGAAGAGTTTTGAGAAAGCGCTTCAGTTGATTGAGACGGGAAATGGTGTTGAAGAGCCGCATGAATGATGAAGTGGGTGTGAGGCCTCTGGTTGTGGGAATCTTGAGATATCCCGCTGCGACTGGATTTTCTGGGCACCGAGTTTTCGATGAAACGTCGGGGGAGCGTTTTTTGTCGGAGCGGTGTCGAAGACACGTCGGGTTCCCTGTTCTTGCGGGGAATTCAGGGTTAGATTGCTTGTTCTAAAACCACTTCTTTTTTTTGAAGTAATAGATTTGCGCGAGGGCGATGAGAGCCATGATGGCGAGGCTTGAGAGGTAGCCATAGCGCCAGTGGAGTTCGGGCATATTGAACGGGAGGGAAATGCCGTCGGTTTCTTTTTGGAAGTTCATGCCCCAGATGCCTGCCAAGAAGGTCAGCGGGCTGAAGATGGCGGAGAGCACCGTGAGAACCCGCATGATTTCGTTGGTGCGAATCCCGACGGACGACAGGTAAAGCTCCATGAGGCTCGTGACCGAGTCGCGGTATGCCTCGATGAGATCCATGATTTGTACGGTGTGGTCGTAGCAGTCACGGAGGAACACCTTGGTTTCACGGCGGACGAGTCCGCTTTCGTCGTGAAGGAGGGCATTGATGACATCGCGCTCGGGCCAGACGAAGCGGCGGAGTTGGGAGAGGGTTTGCTTGCACCCGTGAAGGCGGTGGATGTGGTCGGGCGATGGTTCGCTGATGACGACGCTATCGAGTTCTTCGATGTGGTCGCCGAGGCGTTCGAGGATAGGAAAATGATTGTCGATGACGGAGTCGGTGAGTGCGTACGCGAGATGGTCGGGTCCGCATTTTCTGATGAGGCCGCGTGCGTGGCGAATGCGGTCGCGGACGGGGGTGAACGTGTCTCGCAGGGGCTCTTCTTGAACGGTGAGGACGAAGTTGGGGCCGAGGAAAACGGAGACTTGCTCGATACAAAGTTCGTTCGCTTGGTCGAGGTAAACCATTTGAAGGATGACAAAAAGGTGGCCTTCGTACGGCTCAACTTTCGGGCGCTGACGGGAATGCTGCGCGTCTTCGATGGCGAGCGGGTGCAGGTTGAAGCGGGCGGACAGTTGACTGAGGAATGTGCCGTCACCAATCCCGTCCAACTCCACCCAGAGGACGGAGCCATCCGTTGATGGAGGAATCTGGTCAACTGCTGTAACGGTTTTCTCTTCGAAGCTCGCTGGATTGTAGACCGTGAATCGGAGCACGGGCTCGACTTGCGGTGTGGCTTGGGTTGGCGGCGCTCCGTGTTCGGGAGCGGGAATGCGAGAGCGCTTTTTTCTGAACCGGCTGAGAAACATGTTAATAGATTTCGACGGGGGAACGCTTGCCGTCTTCTGGACTGCGGCTTGATGCGGCGGCTTCGCCCAAGGTATCGATTCTGAGTTGGAGCACTTTTGCGTCCCGTTGTCGGAAGATGGATTCGTCCCAAGAGTCCGCTGGAGTCATGCGAGCCTTAAATCGGGCGACATTTTCTAGCGCACGGTTGAGTTCAGTTTGGTGAACGCTGGAGAGATGGGTGAGTGCTTCTTCGACGCAAGGGATTCGGTGGCAGATCATTGCCAAATCGTTGCCTGCTTCGATTGCGAGGCGGATGGTCTCGGCTAGTCCGAAGTGGTTAAGGATGGCGCCCATGTCGAGATCGTCGGTCATGACGAGCCCGTTGAACCCTTGTTCGTGGCGCAGGAGGTCTGTGATGACGGCGCGCGAGAGGGAGGAGGGGAGTTTTTCGCTCTCAAGGGCTGGATAGAAGGCGTGACCGATCATCATGGAATCCACGCGGTTGCCTATCTTTTGGAAGACATGCAACTCGTTGGCCTCCAGATCGGTTTTTGAAAGGTCGATGATGGGGAGTTCGTGATGGGCGTCGAGTGGGGCGCGCGAATATCCGGGGAAATGTTTGCCGCAGGTGAGAATCCCTTCTGCTCGGAGGGCGTCGTTGAATAAGCCGGCATTCTCGATGACTTGGGCGGGAGTGTTTCCGTAACAACGTCCTCGGAGTGAGTTATCCGCATCGTCATCGAACGAGATGTCGAGGACAGGGCAGAGGTCGAGGTTGAACCCAAAGATGCGCAGAAGTTCGCCGGTGATGGTGCCGTGGCGCTGGATTAGTTCAGGGGAGTTTCGGTCGCGAAGCTGGTTTGCATTTGGAGGTTCGTTGCCGATGAGTTTGAGGCGAGAGACGCGTCCCCCTTCTTGATCAATGGTGATGATGGGCGGCGTTTTCGAAAGGTCTTTGAGGTCGTCGATGAGTTTTCGTAGCTGGGCGGGCGATTCGATGTTTCGTCCGAAAAGGATGAATCCGCCCGGTTGAATGCGCCGGAATGAGGCAGCGGTTTCGAGGTCTAGGGTAGTTCCTGGGACGCCGGAGAGGAGGAGTTGACCGAGGGAGTTGTCCATGTGTCGTTTTTTCTGAAGGTAATCTCGCTGGGTTTGTGAGTGGATTGAAAAATCGCGCGCTTGAGTTGTCATCCGAATCAATGGAGGTAGGAGTAACAAAGGTTAAAGAGGCGAAATGCTTTACATCCTAATCATTGTCGCGACGGTGCTGATTTCGGGCTGGGCTTCGATGAGAGTTCGGTCGGTCTATCGTCGGTATTTGGCGGTTGAGAGTGTGCGGGGAGCGAGCGGGATGGAGGTAGCGGCGGCGATACTGAACCGAAGCGGGATTCACGACGTGGAGATTGTGGAGATTGCGGGGGATTTGACTGATCATTATGACCCAGCTGAGAAGCGGTTAGCGCTCTCTTCTGCGAACTATCACGGCACGTCACTGGCGGCGATTGGGGTTGCGGCGCACGAGTGCGGGCATGCGCTCCAGCACGCCGAGCAGTATGGTCCTCTGGTTTGGCGCATGAGCGCGGTGGGGGTTACGAAGTTTGCGAGTCAGTTGGTTTTTTGGATTCCTCTTCTGGGTGCGGGAACGGGTTTGATGCGAGGTAAGACGGCGATGGTTTTGATGGCGGTTTGCTGGGGAGTTTTGATGTTGTTTCAGTTGGTGACTTTGCCCGTTGAGTTTGACGCGTCTCATCGCGCGAAGCGGGTGTTAACTCAACTTGGGTACACAGTGGGGGAGGAAGATGCGGATGGGGTTCGTGCGACGCTCGATGCGGCGGCTTGGACCTACGTGGCGGCATTCATCAGCAGTCTTGCGTGGTTTTTGTATCACGCATTGCCCTTGCTGCTTGGGGGACGTCGAGACGACGAGTAGAAGCCCGACGAGGTTTTTGAGAAACGGTGGAGTCGGTTAGTCGCGGAAGTTGCCGAAGGCGAGGGCGACGCCGAAGTCTTTGGTTCGGAGGAAGGAGATAATCGATTGGAGATCGTCTCGCTTTTTCCCTGAGACGCGGATTTGACGGTCTTGCAGGCTGCATTGGACCTTGGCCCCGTTTTCTTTGATTGCCTTGGTGATTTCCTTGGCCTTTTCGCCATCGAGTCCCTGTTTGATGAGGAAGTCTTGGGTGGCGTGGCCGAGCGGTGAGACGGCGGGGTCTTTTCGTTCGATGTTGCGGAGATCGACGTTTCGTTTGGCGAGTTTGCCAACGACGATTTCGTGGAGGGCCTGAAGTCGGGCTGAGTCTTCGGCGGAGAGATGGATTTTGGATTCGCGCGGCATCCAGTCGGCAGCGGCTTGGGAGCCTTTGAAATCAAATCGGGTTGCGAGTTCTTTTCGGGCTTGGTTGAGGGCGTTATCGACCTCTTGTTTATCCACTTCGGAGACGATGTCGAAGGAGGGCATGACGAGTGATTTGGGGTGCGGGGTTAGTGACGCAGTGCTTTGACGGGATCCATTCGCGCGGCAAAGGCGGCGGGGATGAGTGCGGCAATGGTGCAGATGATAAAGGCGCTGATGCAGATGAGCGTGATGTCCCGAGTGACGAACTCTGCGGGGATTTTACTGAATTGGTAGACGCCAGGCGGGAAAATAGGAATGCCGAGTTGATTGGAGAGCCAGTCTTTAAACTCGTTACGCCAGTGGGTTAAACTCATGCCGAGGGTGAGCCCTGCGATGTTTCCGAAAAGTCCGACGATTACGCCTTGGAGTAGGAAGACGAGGATGATTTGTGAGCGTGTGGCACCGATGGCTTTTAGGACGCCGATTTCTCGGGTTTTTAGAACGGTCACGGTGATGAGGGTGTTCATGATGCTGAATGCAGCGACGACCACGATGAACATGAGTAGGAACATCATTGTGTTTCGTTCGATGGCGATGGAGTCGAAGATTTCTGCGTTTTGATCGATCCACGAGAAAACGCGGAAGGTGTCGCCCATATGCTTGACCAGAGGCAGTTTGAAAAGATCTGCGCTGTCTGCATCCGGTAGGCGGACTCCGATGCCGTGCACGCCGTCGCTTAGGTTGTAGAGTTCTTGAGCGATGTGCAGTGGAGCGAGGAGGATGTCGGAATCGTACTGAAAGCGACCGGTTTCGAAGATACCTTTAACGGTGAGGGATTCAGGGAGAACCATGGACCGAATCTGTTCGATGGCGGCTTTGCTATCGGGTGCGGTTTCGGCGTCTTTGAGGGCCTTGAGGACTCCTGAAAGATCTTTTGCTGGGTAGACTTGGATTTTGTCGCCCACGCGGAGGCCGAGAGACATGGCCATGCCTTTGCCGATGAGAGCGCTGTTACCTACGAGCGAGCGTTCTCCGTCGAGGAGGGGGTAATCGGCTCCGGTGACGGTTTTTTCGAGTTCGAGGTCGATGCCGCGGATTTGAACGGCGCGAACCATGCCGATTTGCGTGGCGAGCAGGACGGGGCCTTGGACGAAAGGAGCGGTTCCACGGACGGCAGGATGGTTATGGAGTTTTTTTGCGGCGGCTTCCCAGTCATGAAGCACGCCTTCGGAAGAGTCGACGGAGAGGTGTGCGTCGAAGCCGAGAACTTTGCGACGCAGTTCGTGATCGAAGCCTGTCATGACGGAGATGACGAGAATGAGCACGGCGATGCCGAGGGTGACTCCGAGGACGGAGACCACGCTGATGACGGAGATGAAGGTCCGTTTTGGTCGGAGGTAACGGAGGGCGAGGAAGAGTGGGACGGGAAAGCGCACGGGATTAGACGAAGAGGCTGCGGAGTTGGGTGAGGACGGGTGGGATTGCGGCGAGGGGAGATTCGGTGGCCTCGTATTCGAGGGCAACAAACCCTTGGTATCCTGATGATTTGATGAGGGATACCAGTTTAGGAAGGTTGGCGGGTTGCGGCGTTTTTTGTCCGTCGGGTCTAATTTCGGTTTTCAGCTGGATATTAACGGCGTAGGGGAGGCAGCGTTCGAAGTCGGCGTAAGGATCGGTTGTGCGGAAGTTTCCGGAGTCGAGGTTAATGCCGAGCCACGGGTTCTTGATATCGGCGATGAGTTTAAGCAGGTGTTCGGCGGATCCGATGGCGTCATGGTTTTCGATGCCGAGGAAGATGCCTTTGGACCCGGCGTAGTCGGAGCATTCCTCGAGAGCTTGGGTTACGAGTTTGTCGGCCTCTTCGCGTGGGAGGGCTTTGTTGTGGCCAGCAAACACGCGAATGTGCGGGGCGCCGAGGATGGATGCACGATCGATCCACAGTTTGCATTTCGCGATTTCTTCGTCCCGTTTTTGTCCTTTCTCGAGGGAGAAGTTGTTTCCGATGGCGGTGCCACTGATGGCGATGCCCTTGAGAAACGCGTGTTTTCGGACGTTGGCGAGATAGGGATTATCGACGGTTCGAGGGAAGAAGTAGCTGGTGAGTTCGGCACCGGCGCAGTGGTGTTCTGCGCAGTAGTCGATGAAGCTGAACATGTTGAAGGGCGGTTCGGCCGCGGGCTTATCGGATCCGTTTGCGAGGGGTCCGGCAAAGTGGTTTCTGAGTGAGTATGCGGCGAGGCTGAGGAGCAGGCGTGGGTTGCCGGCGCGCGGCATGGGTGCGATGGCTCTTGCGACGGGGGACGCGATGAGGGCTGATGCGGTGAGGGAGAGGCGTTGGAGAAGGTCGCGACGGGAGAGAGCGGGGTTTTGCATATCGGGGAGGCGGATTATTTTTCGGAAGAGAAAGCGGCCTGAAGCGCGCGAGTTTTCATCCAGTGGGTTGCTTCTGGAGTGCTGGAGTGTCCGATGCCTGGTTGAGTGTAGATGGCTTTTTGTGAGGGGATTGCATTGTAGGCTGCGAAGATGCCGGTGGGCGGGCAAACGGTGTCGATGAAACCGACGGTAACGATGCCTGGGGCTTTGATGCGGGTTGCGAAGTTGACGCAGTCGACGTAGCGGGAGGCCTCGGCGATTTTTTGGTCGTCATCGCCCATGGGGTCTGATTTGAGAAACTTTGGCCATCCGTTGATGCGGTTTGCGGCGAAGCCGGTGTGGTCACACATCGCGGGGACTCCGGCGGCGAAGAAGGTGATGCGTGCGTCGAGACCGGCGGCGGCTAGGGCTTGGGCTCCGCCTTGGCTACTGCCGAAGACGATCATGGTTTGTCCGTCCCAATCTTTTTGGGAAGTGAGAAAATCGATGGCGCGGATGATTCGGAGGAACATTCCGACGAAATAGTGGGAATCGCGGCTGGTGATTCCTCGGAACCGGTAATCTTTGAGTGAGGTTGCGGACAGGCTGTTGGCTTGTCCGTCGTAATGTTCTGGGGGGCGGCCGTTCGGGATGCCGTGTGCGTTGATGTCCATCGCGAGAAACCCTTCTTTGGCCCAAGCGATGGGGCCTGCGGTGGAGGCGCTTCGAACGCCGGCGCCGTGGAGGGTAAGGATCGCGGGTTTGAGGCCGGGATCTTTTGATGTGGGGCGCGCGAAGTAGCCTGACACGTCGGGACCGACGGATTTGACCTGGACGTCGAAGAGTTCGATGTCGGGTTGCGGGTTGGGGACTTTGGTGAGTCGTGGGTTGGGTTGGATGTTGGCGAGTTGTTTCTTTTTGTTTTCCCAGAACAGATCGAAGTCTTCTGGGGCGGGCATGCTAGGCTGGATGACTTCGGGGGAGATGGCGGCTGCGCAGAGGGAGGAGACTTTGAGCCCTGACGGGGCGGTTGTGACGATTTTGCAGGAGAGGAAGCCGGGTTCGTCGAGTTTGCCCTCGATTTTGAAGGTTCCGTCCTCACTGAGTTGAGCTTTGCCTTCGAGGAAGGGGGGCAGTCCGTCCTTTGAGAGTTGCCAGTCTGCAACGGAACCTTTGAGCGACTCGGCGGCGGGTTTGAAGTGAAAGGTGACGGTTTCGCCGGGCGAGTACCATGCTTCTGGACGGTCGGTTTGGGATTGGATGCGGGGAACTTCAACCTTTGATGTCGATTTAGTTTCTGTTTGGGCGGTTGGGTTTGGGTTGCCGAGGGAGCGGAGGGTTGCGAGGAGGAGGAGGCTAGCGAGGAGTGGGGGGCGCATGGATTATTGAGGTTAGCGTTCGACGGGTTCGCCGGCTTTTTTCCAACCGATGATGCCTGCGGAGAAATGTTTGACGTTGGTGTACCCGAGTTGGCGGGCGAGGTCAGCGGCTTCTCGGTAGGACCCGCAGTCTTCGTTGCTACAGTAGGCGACGATGAGTGCGGATTTATCTTTTGGGAGGAGTTTTGGGATGTCGGCTTCCTTTGCGATGAAGTCTATTGCTCCGGGGATGTGTCCGGCGCGGAAGGAGTCGGTGCCGTTGACATCGATGAGGGTGATTTTTCGTTCGGCGATGGCGCGTTTGAGTTCGTCGAGCGGGATATCGGGGTATTTATCTGCGGCGAGGGCGAGGGGCATGAAGGGGAGGGTGAGCGTGGCGAGCGCTTGGCGTCGGTTCATAGGCATGAGATGTTGGGCGAGGTGAGGCTTGGAGGGAAGAAAGACCAAAGGAATGATCCCTAGGTTTGACATCTTGGCTGGAGCGGTTAGTTTTCACGACCCATCGCGGCGCAAGTTGCGGTGATTTGGCGTTGGTTTCGAGCGAGAGAAGGTTCCTGAGAGGGTATTTCGAGAAAGCTCTGGGCTGGACGCCAGTTTTGCAGAAACATTTTCGATTTAACTCGCAGTCAATACGATATGAAACGCACCTATCAGCCCTCCAAGAGGACCCGCAAGCAGCAGTTTGGTTTCCGTGCGCGCATGAAGACCAAAAATGGTCGCGCGATTCTTTCTCGTCGTCGTCGTCACGGCCGCAAGCGGTTGTTGCCAAAGGGCGTGGAAGTTCATTTCGAGCGTCAGACGGACCAGAACAACAACGCGGCGCGTGCGTTGGTTCGCCGTAAGCAGCGTCGTGCGGCGGTTCGCGCTGCTGCGAGAGCGCCGAAGGCTGCTTGAGGGCGATTTTCCGAGTTTTGCTGAGGGTCTGCCGCTGTCGGCAGGCCCTTTTTTTTGATAATGTTTTAGACGAGGTGGCGCGGTGGTTGCGGCGTGTTAGAGGTGGGAGTGGACGAAAAGATTTTTTGAATCAGGGTATATTTTTGGAGGTAACACATGACAGCGTTTCTTGAGTACGTATTGAAATCGTTGGTGGATTATCCGGAGGATGTTGTGGTGACGCGCTCTGTTTTTGGGGCAGCGCCTGGGGAGTCCATCACGCCTCGGGAGATTTATCAGGCGGAGGTGAGGCGTTCGGATGCGGGGAAAGTGATTGGCAAACAGGGGCAGACGATTGGTGCGATTCGCGCGTTGATGCAGGTGGGGGCTGAACGTTCGGGGCGGAAGGTGAGTTTTGAGTTGTTGGATTAGCAAGCAGAGCGGGGTGAGGTGTTGCGGAAGGGTCTGGTTGGTTTGCGGAGGCGGAAACTGGCGTAAGGGTGTACTTTGATGAGCAAATCTCTTGAGACGGACTTGGTGCGATTGGTTGGGCGTCAGCGGGTGAGTGTGGACGGGGAGGTGCGTCGGGAGCATGGGGGGGACCGCTGGTTTGCGAACTGTCTTCCGGAGGTGGTGGTTCAAGCGGGTTCGACGGAGGATGTTCGGAAGGTGATGCGCTATGCGGATCGGCATGGGGTTCCGGTGACGCCACGCGGGGCTGGAGTGGGCTATGTTGGGGGGTGTGTTCCTCTCCGAGGGGGGATTTCGTTGTCTGTTTCGGGGATGAAGGCTATCCGAGAAATCCATGTGGAGGATGGCGTTGCCGTGGTGGAGCCTGGGGTGATTACGGGGGTTTTGCAGGAGGAGGCTCGTCGGCGCGGGATGTTTTATCCGCCGGATCCGGCGAGTTTGGCTGAGTGCAGTTTGGGGGGTAATATTGCGACGAATGCGGGTGGTCCGAGGTGTTTGAAGTACGGGGTGACGAGGCACTACGTGTTGGGTCTTGAAGCGGTTCTTGCTGGTGGCGATGTGATTCGAGCGGGCGGTCGAACGCACAAGAATAAGACGGGGTTTGATTTGGCGGGATTGTTTGTTGGATCCGAGGGGATGTTGGGTGTGGTGACTGAGGCGACGTTGCGATTGTTGCCGTTACCGCCTGCGCGCGCGGTTTTATCGGCGGCGTTCCGGCGATTTGATGAGGCGGCAGCGATGGTTCAGCAGGTCTTTCGGGCTGGGTTTTTGCCTGCAGCATTGGAAGTTGCGGATTCTTTTACGTTGGAAGCTGCGCGCAAGTTCTGCGGTTCGGCGGTGGTTCCGTCGGGTGAGGGACACCTTTTGATTGAGTTGGACGGCCAGCCTGGTTCGGTGCGGTCGGAGGTGCGGACGCTGGCGGCGTTGATTCGTGAGGCGGGCTGTTTGCATTTACGGACGGCATTTGGGGATGGTCCGTGCGAGAAGCTTTGGGAGTTGAGGCGCCGTTTTTCTGCGTCGTTGAAGGGGACGGGTCTCGTGAAGTTGAACGAGGACATTGTGGTGCCGCGCAGTCGGCTAGTGGATTTGGCTGAGTTTGCGGCTGCGTTACGGAAGAAGCATGGCTTTCCGGTGGCGTGCTTTGGTCATGCGGGGGACGGGAATATCCACGTGAATGTCATGGCTGCGGGGTATCATGACGACGCGAAGGTGAAGGTGAAAGTGACGCGCGTTTTGGATGAGGTGTTTGCGAAGGTTCTCGAATGGGACGGGGCGATTACGGGCGAGCACGGAGTTGGGATTGCGAAGCAGCGGTGGTGGAATCAGGCGGTGCCGTTGGCGAATCGTCGTTTGCACGCGGCGCTGAAAGCGGCGCTGGACCCTCGCGGGGTGGTGAATCCGGACAAGTTTGTGAGGTGAAGGTTTCCTGATTTACGGGAAGCGATTTTCGCGGAGAAGCTTGGGTATGATGCGTTTTGCAAGGATTTGGATAGCTTATTTATTTTTGGGTGTCCTTCGTTTGGGGGCTGGGGTGGTGGGTTTTGATGTGGTGTCACGCGGGCCTGCGAATGAGCGTGGCTACGAGGAGATTGGGGGCGTCATGCGGTTTGAGGTTGATCCGAGGGCTGTATGTAACTCGGTGATTGCGGATGTTGGATTGGCGCCTGTGAATGCATCTGGGCGGGTTGAGTTTGCGGCTGACGTGCGATTGTTGGTGCCGGTGGACGTTTCTCAGCGCAACGGGGCGGCGTGGTTTGAAGTTCCGAATCGCGGTGGGAAAGGTGGTGTTCCG
>JACCEC010521461.1_pt1 | contig 20948 bp, 9 predicted proteins | sample 7450121 | NCBI WGS metagenome assembly JACCEC01 (sample SAMN15323455, study PRJNA562643) | freshwater metagenome | isolation source: river surface water | place: USA:Blue River Watershed | collected 2017-08-18 | reverse complement strand
TCGCCAAACTACCAATTACATTGGGTTTTTTGCAGATAACTTTTACATTACCCATACACAAGGCGCAACCGAGCGCCCATTTGAGGTTGTTGGCGGTGTGGTGAAGATCAAGTCTGCCCTGATTCAAGATGCTTCGATAACTAGCGCCAAGATTGCTGACGCTGCTATTACTAATGCTAAGATCGGCACTGCTGAGGTATCTACCTTAAAAATTGCAGGAAATGCGATTACCGTACCGGTGTCTGCTTACAATCCTGGCCCTATCCAGGGCACATCTTTTGGTGAGTACCACCACGCAGTTACCGCGAATATACATATGGAACAGCCAGGGATAGTTCAAATTATTGCCACCGGCAGTGTACATTATGGTCAGGGGTGGTATACCGCTGGCACACGATTGCTCATAAATGGCACGAGCGTTGCAGAACACGCCATAAATGAAGCCTATACAACAGTGGCTTACGGACACTCATTCTGGGCACCAGCCGGTACCTATAGTGTCGCACTCTACTTCTCAGGGGTGGCCTCTAAGAATCGGCTGTGCAACGCCAGCATTTGCATTATGGGAGCAAAACGATGAACTTTTACTACATTACCGATGAAAATGGGTTCTTGGTTCAACAAGGAACGTTCAGTCACTTAAATGAAGCCCAAATGTTTCGTGAACAATTTGGTGAATCTTTCCATGAAGGGAATCCTCCGGGACACTCTGCATTTGTGTCCTCGCCATCTCAGCGCCATCGGTGGCATGTGCCCACTGAAGTCTGGGTGGAGATTCGCCCGGACGCAGATGAGCTTTGGGCAACGGTTCGCTTTAAGCGGGACAATCTCATTGCAGAGACAGATTGGCGAGCTACCCGCTCGGTTGTAGAGAAGCGCCGCTTGCACCCGGCATGGGCCGCATATCAACAGGCGCTGCGTGACATCACCCTGCAACCAGACCCTGCCAACATCTCCTGGCCGGAGCCGCCCACAGCACCGACATTTGCTGACCAAGACCCAGACCAGTACCCAGTGCTGGAGGGTAACGCTAAGTTTGAGCTATTCACAGACGCAGAACGTGCAGCAATTTTGACTACTGCCAGCACTGACACGGCTGTGATGCTCCTGGTCAATCGAATTACAGGGGCAGCTTTTATCACTTATGCAGACCCTGAGTTGGAGATTGGCCTGACACTACTGGTCAATAAGGAATTGCTTACACCAGAGCGGAAAGCCGAGATCGTCATAAGCCTTCTTCCACCATCCATGCGGAACGCTTAATATCTTTCTTTGGGGCTTCGGCCCCATTTTTCATTCTTCATTCAGGAGCCTTATGACAATCAAAGATACAGAAACAGAAGTCTGCGCAGACATTAAGCGCCGACAGGAACTTGGCATTGCCAAGTACGGAACCACGGTGGCACAGAATCCACTGGAGTTGCGTCAATGGCTGCAGCATGCATACGAGGAAAAGCTCGACGATGCGGTTTACATGAAGCGAGCCATCCAGCAGCTGGACAAGATCATTGATGCTGGCGTGGCCAGTGCCATCAACGTCGATGAGATCATGGCCCAAGTCACTTCGAGCCTTGGCTCTAAACTGGGCAACTTGGACATCGGCAGCATCATTTCCCCGAAGTGATCTGATCTTTCTTTTTTCGGTTTTCGGGCATGGGCACTCCATGCCTTTTTTTCTTGGAGCAAACATGAAACTCACCAACGTCCACAATGTGCCACTGGCACTGGGTGTCTGGCTTGTCGCAGACAACTACGACTACCAAGACCGCAAGGACTACATCTCAGTCACTTCACTGATGCGTCCCATCCGTCAGCTTGTGCTGAGCTCTCGCACCATCCAGAGCAGTCTGGAAGCTGACTTGGCAGACTTTGCCAGCCGAACCATGGGGAATGCATTGCACGACTCCATCGAGAAGGCGTGGATCAACAACTACCGCAAGTCGATGGAGATCCTGGGCTATCCCAAGCAGGTCATTGATCGCATCCTGATCAACCCCTCACCGGAATTGCTGGCTAGAACCAAGGACGCAATCCCAATCTACCTTGAGCAGCGCAGCTTCAAACAGGTGGGCAAGTGGACTGTCGGCGGAAAATTTGACATGGTTGCTGAAGGAGTTGTCCACGACAACAAATCCACAACCGCGTACACCTGGCTCACCGGCGATAAGGACAAGGACTATCAGCTCCAGGGCTCGCTCTACCGCTGGCTGAACCCCGACAAGATCACGGAAGACTTCATCCGTATCAACTTCATATTCACAGATTGGTCAAAGGCCAGTGCTCGCACTGACCCCAAATATCCACAGGCTAAGGTGCAAGCGAAGGAAGTACCATTGCTGTCCATCGAAGAAACGCAGGCTTGGGTGGAGAACAAGCTGGCGCAAATCGAGAAGTATTGGGACTTGCCTGATGCCCAGATTCCTGAGTGCACCGATGACGAACTCTGGCGTGCACCGCCCATATTCAAATACTACGCAAACGCTGCCAAGACAGATGGCCGCAGCACCAAAAACTTTGATGACCCCTCGGAAGCTAACCGCTTCTGGAAGGTTGAAAAAGGTGGTGCTGGGGTCGTCATTCCTGTCGTTGGTGAGCCAAAGCGTTGCAACTATTGCGATGCCGTAGGGCATTGCCAACAAGCGAGGAAATACTTCCCATGACTGACCTGACCGGCGTAACTCATCACCCCGCAATCTCTGAGATTGTGGATGTCCTCTGCAACAAAACGCAGAACACGGACAAAGGCTTCTTCCGTGCTGAAGTTGCCTACTTCCTCGGCAAGATGGCCTCCATCATGCGGGCCACCATTGTCACCAAAGACCGTGGCGAAATCCCGGTGAACATCTATGCCCTGGCATTGGCCACATCGGGCTTCGGCAAGGGCCACTCCGTGAACATCATGGAGGGTGAGTTCCTCGCCGGTTTCAAGCGCCGATTCATGGAAGACACCATGCCCGCAGTTGCTGAGAAGCACCTGTGGGACATCGCCAACCATCGTGCCGTGCGCAATGGGACAAACGATCCCCAGGCTGAATTTGACAAGGTGCAATCCGAGTTCAACAAGACTGGGGCATACCCATTCACCTTCGACGGGGGCACTGCTCCTGCTGTGAAACAACTTCGCCATAAACTGCTGCTGGCCAACTGTGGCGCCATCAACTTGCAGATTGACGAGATTGGCTCGAATCTGGTCAAGGAAGTGGAAGTGCTGAATCTGTTCCTGGAACTCTATGATCAGGGCATGACCAAGCAAAAGCTGACCAAGAACACCGCGGACAGCGTGCGCAGCGAGGAGATCGACGGGAAGACTCCCACCAACATGCTGCTGTTCGGTACGCCGGCCAAGCTGCTTGATGGTGGCACAACTGAAAACGAGTTCTACTCGTTCTTGGAGACAGGGTATGCCCGTCGCTGCATCTTTGGCATGGGCCACCAAGACCGCAAGGCGTTTCACTCCATGAGTGCCACGGAGATCTACCAACGTCAGATCCAGCCCACCAACAACGCCATGGTGGACAAGTGGGCCAACGACTTCGCTAAGCTCGCTGACGCCAGCATGTACGGCTGGAAGATGATGGTTGAAGACGATGTGGCCATCGCCCTGCTCGAGTACAAAATCGAGTGCGAGAAGAAGGCTGACGCCATGAAAGACCACGAAGAAATTCGTAAGGCTGAAATGGGGCACCGCTTCTTCAAAGCACTGAAGTTGGCCGGCGCATTGGCCTTTGTGGACATGAGCAGTGAAGTGGAGATGGATCACCTGAAGCAAGCAATCCTGCTTGTGGAAGAGTCCGGCCTGGCCTTTGCCACGATCCTCAATCGTGAGAAGCCTTATGTGAAGCTGGCCAAGTACATCGCTGACGTGGGGCATGATGTGACACACGCCGACTTGCACGAAGCGCTGCCGTTCTACAAGAGCGGTGCAGCTGCCCGCAATGAGATGATGACCTTGGCTACAGCATGGGGCCACCGACACCACATCATCATCAAGAAGTCTTACGTGGACAGCATTGAGTTCTTCAAGGGGGAATCCCTCAAGGAAACCAATCTGGAAGAACTGACCCTCAGCTACAGCAACTCGTTCGCTTACGAGTACGAGGCTGTCACAGTGCCGTTTGACCAACTGCAAGACTTGGCTGTCATGGCCAACGATGCCGGTGAAGCAATGCACTGGGCCAACCACGCATTCGCCAAGAAGCATCGCTCTGAGGAATCAGCGATGCCTGGCTTCAACATGATCGTGATTGACGTGGATGGTGGAGTCTCACTTGCCACTGTCCATGAGCTGATGAAGGAATACAAGTTTGTGACCTACACCACCAAGCGTCATGGCGAGGATGGTGAAGATCGCTTCCGCTTGCTGATCCCCATCAACTACAACCTCGACCTGGATGCGGAGGAGTACAAGGAATTCATGAATTCGTTCATGGAATGGCTGCCGTTCAAAACGGACGAGTCTGCCAACCAACGCTCCAAGAAGTGGCTTACCAACCCCAACGCACAGTGCTTCACAAACACTGAGGGCGTTGTGCTCGACGCTTTGCCATTCATCCCACGGACTGCCAAGAACGAGCAGCACCGCAAGGAGATGAAGGAAGTGGCTTCACTGGATAATCTCGAACGCTGGTTCGCACAGCGGATTGCTACAGGCAACCGCAACAACAACATGATCAAATTTGCCTTGGCCCTGGTTGATGGTGGATTGGACTTGTTGACTGTGCAAAAGCAGGTGCTCGCCTTCAACAAGAAGCTGAACAACCCGCTGTCAGACGAAGAGATCGAGTCCACCATCATGCGTACTGTAGCCCGACAGTACGCCACACCATAACAGTCTTGCTGTCCTTCTTTCTTGGTTCTCCAAGGAAGGAGGGCCAAGATTGCAATCTGAACCAAGGAGCTCACATGTCCGACCAAGACGTGCAAATGGAAACCAATGACCAGCTGGTACTCATCGCTGGCCTGTCTGCGGCAGGTAAATCCGCATCTCTGCGCAACATCCGTAACCAGGAAAACTGGTTCTACATGAACACGGAAGCCGGCAAGAAGCTGCCCTTCCGCAACAAGTTCCAGAACTACCGCATCGCTGACCCATGGGAAGTGATCCAGGGGTTTGACTGGGCTATGGATCCTGAGAACCCCAACCAGCCCGAAGGTATCATCGTGGACTCGCTGACCTTCCTGATGGACATGTTCGAGAGCCGGTACATCGTTGGCTCGGCCAACACCATGAAGGCTTGGGGCGACTACAACCAATTCTTCAAGACGCTGCTGCAAGATCGCGTGATCCGCTTCGGCAAGCCAGTGGTCTTCATCGCACACGTCAAGGACGAGTACGACGAGAAGAACATGGAAACCAAGACCTCTGTGCCCGTCAAAGGTGCTCTCAAGGGCAATGGCGTTGAAGCCTATTTCTCTTGTGTGGTTGGTGCCAAAAAGATTCCCATCAAAGAGCTGGAAAAATACGGCTCTGATCTGCTCAAGATCACTGATGACGACAAGGAGCTGGGCTACAAGCACGTGTTCCAAACTCGCATCACCAAAGGAACCACGGGTGAACGTATTCGCGCGCCCATGGACTTGTTCACGAAGGCTCAGACCTACATGAACAACGACGCGCAAATGTTGCTGGATCATTTGCACAAGTTCTACTCCTAAAACCACCATCCAACCAACCCTAAAACAGAAAGCAAACTATGAGCTTGTTCAAGAAATTCGCAGCACCTTCCGACGTCAAGATGGAAGAAGTCAAAGACTCCGTGGGTGGAGGCTTTGCTGTCTATGACACCAACATCTACAAGGCCAAGATCAAGATGGCCTTCTTGGATGTGTGGGGCTCGGGTGCCAACTACGTTGCACTGACCCTGGCCATGCCTGACGGCAAGGACTATAGCGAAAACATCACCATTACCAACAAGAAGGGTGACACGTTCTATACCAAGAACGACAAGAACTATCCTCTGCCCGGCTTCGTCACTATTGACGACATGTGCCTGGTGACTCTGGGTGTGGGCTTGGCCGAGATGGACGAGCACACTGAAGAAAAGCAGGTGATGGTTTACGACAAGGACGCCGGCAGGGAAATCCCCAAGGTCAAGCAAGTGCTGACAGGCCTGCTGGGCAAGGAAGTGGCTGTGGCCATCCAGAAGTCCATCGAAACCAAGATGGACAAGGACGGTGAAGACAAGTACACCATCCCAACGGCGGACACCCGTGAAGCCAACAGCATCGAAAAGGTCTTCGAGCCTGAGTCGATGATGACCACGGTTGAAGCACGTGCTGAAAAGACCGAAGGCGAATTCCACAAGGTGTGGCTGGACAAGAACCAAGGCAAGACCCGTGACAAGACTCACAAGGGCGAAGCCACTGGTGCCAAGCCTGTGTCTGCCAAGCCCGCAGGTGGTGCACCTCAAGCGTCTGCTGGTGCCGGTGCTCGCAAGCCCTTGTTTGGCAACAAGAGCTAAATGAGCAAGATCCGAGTTTGCGGCTTTGACCCCAGTATGCGTAACTGGGGCATTGCTGTGGCCGACTTGGATCTGGAGAGTGGGTTACTCGATGTGCCCACTCTTTCGATTGTTCAGCCACGGGATGAGAAGTCAAAGCAAGTACGCAAGAACTCCAAAGACCTGGCCTTGGCCAAGGAACTCTTTGAGGGTGCTTATGACACAGCTAAGTCATGCAAAGTGGTATTCGTTGAAGTCCCTGTGGGATCTCAAAGTGCCCGAGCCATGGCCTCATACGGAGTCTGCGTTGGTGTTCTTGGTTCTCTTGCAGGACTGGGCATCACCATTATCGAAGTCTCTCCAGAAGAGAACAAGAAAGCACTGACTGGAATCAAACATGCCACTAAAGAGGCGATGATCTCAGCAGCATTGGCTGAATATCCAACTGCCAACTGGCCCCGACAGGAACGAAACGGGGCAACCTTCAAGAAAGGCGACTTGAAGGCTGAAGCCGAGCACGTAGCTGATGCTATTGGTGCAATTCATGCGGGGTGCGCTACCCCGGTATTTCAATCTTTACTCAAACTCCTACGGAGCTGATATGCAAATCATCCTTGTGCAAGCTGAGATCGAAAAAGCGATCCGCAACTACGTGAACTCCAAGGTTCAAGTCAACGAAGGTCAAGACATCCGTATTGACCTGTCCGCCAGCCGTGGCCCCGAAGGCTTCCGTGCAACGATCGACATCGTTGACGAAGATGCAACGACCACTGCCAGTGCAGCTCCTGCTCCGGCACCTGCCCCCAAGGCAGCAGCCCCAAAAGTGACCGCCGAAGCCGGTGAAGACCAGGCAGCGGCAAAAGCAAAGGCAGCTGAAGCAGAGGCCAAGAAAAAAGCCGAAGCTGAGCGTGCTGCCGCTGCCCAAGCTGAAGCTGAGAAGGAGCCTCTGGAGACTGCAGACAGCAGCGCCACAGAGGCTCCTTTCGAGCCAGACGCTAAGGAAGAAGTGGAAGAAGTGCAGGAGCCTGCCTCCGCTGCCGCTGCTCCACGCAAGCCCCTGTTTGGCCGCTCTAACGCTGCACTGAATGCTTAAAGCTGTAGCCCTGCTCATATTGGCGGGGCTGGCGATAGTGACGGTGGCTGGCTTAGGGTTCGCCATCGTTGCTGCAGCCTGGCCCTACTTGTTGGGGCTGGCAGTCATAGCGGTGCTTGGTATCATTACATGGTGCCATTCCTCGAACGATTAGCCACAAACCAAAGCCCGCATCAGCGGGCTTTTTACATGGGAGATGCGGGAATAAGAAACCCCCCGGCCTTCACAGGCAGGGGGCTCCCAATTTCCATCTTCACTCAAAGATTCCCACCACACAGGCGGCGCATGTCGTCGCAGGAATCATTTTGCACGCTTACTGCATCGCCGCTACCCAAGGATTCAAGCCGGGTGCGCTAAACAGCATACCTGGGCCGATAGAGTGGCCCAATGTGCCCTCAATGGCTTTGGTAAACACGTTCTCGGTCACTGGCAGTTCCATACCGGGCAAGCCCATGCCAGCGAGCAACGCCACCCGCAAGGGATCCTTGCGGAGCATGCTGAAAGCAGTCTTTGCGATACGCAGCTTGTAGTTGTAGAACCAGGCAAGGCCAAGGTCTTCCACGTACCCGCGGACACGGCCAGGATAGCGATCGTAGTTCACGAACTCATCTGTGATTTCACCCAAGGCTTCAGCCTTGGTTTTCCCCTTGGAAAGATGGTGCTCATACATGACCGCCTTAGCCAAGAAGTCACCGTACTCCATGGACTTCTGCAGTCCCTGGAACAAGGCGGTGTCCTTGGTGATCAGCGCCCACTTGCCAGCACGTTGCAGTCCAGGAGGCAGCTTTTCTGTCTTCGACTCAATGTAGGCCTGCAGTTTGCCCTCCGACAGTAGGATTTCATCACGACCAATGCCAGCGTCAGTGATGGAGCCGAACTCGCCTGCGGCAAGCAATGGCCAGATCGACAGACGTTTCCAGCTGTCTTCGATAGCTTGAATCCGCGCTTCCAGTTTCTGGCGTTGGTTCGTGTCTTTGCTGCCAAGTGCCATCAACTGAACAGCCAGATCCATTTGCTCTACGTGCGTTTTCACGTAGAAGTCCACTTCCAAAGTTTTGTCGCGCAGTCCGCGAGCAATGGTGGACATTGGAACCCCACGTGCCAGCATCTGGAAAATGTTGGCCACGAAGTTGGCTGCGGGAACAATCACAGACTTCACCACGATCAGCGTCTTGGCATCCTTGACCAAGTTTTTCCAGCGTTCCTCTCCTTGAACCAGGATGCGGAATGCGTCATCGCCCAGGTACATCTCTGCAAGTTTGCGCACTCGCTCTTGGGTCTTAGGCGACCAGCGTGAGTTGCCTGACCACACATCCCCAATGGATGCATCACGGTAGCCAAACACATCCTCCAGCATGTCTTTGCGAACCATGAACCGACCGGTGCCAAACAAGCTCTCAGCATGCTTGATCACATCGGCGGGGAGGATTCGCAGAGCATCATTCAGGACTGGATCATTGCCGAAGGACTTGGCATCCAGGACATTCACAAACTCACCCTTGCGGTGCTTGCCTGTGATCCACATTTCGTGCACCTTGGCCACAGCATCGAAGTTCACAGCTTGCGCCATCTCTTCCTCAGCCTGGCGACCCATCCATTGGCCAAGCATGGCCAGGATATTGGTGGAGGGCTTCAGTCGCTCCAGCTGGTCTGGGTCGATGCTGCGCTCAAACGCCACCACATTGCCCTTGTCGTCATAGACAGCCAGCAACGCTTCACGGGAAGAATCCAAGTGAGCGTTACGTGCCAGTCGATCAACAGTGGCCTTTTGCGTGATGCGGCCAGCAGTGGGGAAACCCACAGCAAAGCCAGTGGACTGATCCACACCACCGGCAGTCATACGGGCATTCTGGATGATGCCCTGGTTGAACGGCGCCTTGCCCACGGGGGTGTAGTAGTAGGCCATGTTCGCCGTGTTGAACAAGGACGTGCCCTTGTAATCAGCCACTTTGCGATAGCCCTGACGGGTGAGGTTTTTGTGGTCACGGGTGTCAGCCACGATCAAAGAACCACCTGCAGCACCGTCAGAAGGAATGTAGCCCTTCCACGCATTGAAGCGAGCAGCTCCAGTGTGACGAGCCTTGTCAGCATCCATCTGATGCTTGAGCACGCCCAGCACACGCTCTGTGCCCTCTGGTTCTGCGGAGCGCAGCTGACGCATCGCCTCCAACTGAGCGGTCGGCACCATGCCCACAGCGTACAGTGAGATAAGTTGGTCAACCAAGTCAACCACAGCCGTGCTCTGCTCGGCAACACCTGGGGCGGTCATCCCGCTCACCTTGTCATCCAACAAGTTGGCCACAGCATCTGCATTGCGCAGCAAGCCGGCCTTCACCACACCTGTCGTCATGTATTCGGCCAAGAGCTTTGCCTTCTTGCGGATACGGCCTTCAGTGCGTGGTGTTTGCTTTTTCAGCTCACCCTCAATACGTGCAATTTCTGCAGCACGCTTGGTGTCATCCAGCGCCATGTCGAATGCGGCAGCAAAGTTATCACCCTGAACCAAGGAAGCCAGACCAGTCTTGGCCAGTGTCTTGAACATGGCCGTGCTTTGCTCATCCGTGGGCAGCTTGGAGAATGCCTTGGCAATCACAGAGGGGAGCTGCTCACGATAGAACTGACGAGCCTTCGACACCTTCTGGCCGACTTGCTTGATCAAGTCGTACACCTGAGCGTTGGATTCCACACGACCAGTCAAATCCTTCACCAGACCCTTGAGGAAATCAGACTTGCCGTTGTTCACCACAGTCAGGGCTGCCTCTGCGTTCGCAGCAGCACCGGCATCGAAGAACACATTGGCCACGAGTGCTGTGGTCTGGGCTGCAGCCTTCAAGGCCTTGCTCTTGGTCTTGCGTGCTTTGGTCGATGCAGCCTTGCTGAGTGCCTGCGCTTTGTCCGCCAAGGTGTTGGCCACCCAGTCGTTGGCTTTGCCCATGACACCCATCGTGGCAGCTTCCATACGGGTAGCCAGGTTCTGCTCAATGTGCGCTTGCTTGGCAACCATCTCAGCCATATTGGCCAAGGCCTCTTCCACATTCTTGCTGCGGTTGGCGCCAGTCAACATGTCTTGCACAGCGGCCAGCGCATTGTTGCCGAGAGCTTCCAACTTCTGGTCGATGTTGCCTTCGATCTTGGCACGCCCTTCAGTATCCATTCCAGCCAGGGCGTTACGCATCACTGGGTCAACCAAACCCAGCGCCACGAATGCTGGAACCAAGGTGCTACGGTCATGTGCGTCCACCCGCAGTCCTGTGCGTCCACGGAGGAAATCTTGTTGATCCGTCGTGAGCTTGCCGTCCAGAGCATTCAATGCCTGGGCATACAGCTTGTGGCTTGCCTGTGCAATGGCCGGTGCGATTTTGGCTTGAGTGCTCAGTGCAGCAACCATCTGAGTAAATGCCAGGCGCTGTGCAGGAGTCTGCAGGAATCCAGCAGCTGCAGCATCCGTCGCCAGATCACTGGCCATGGTCGTTGCCTTGAGCGCTTCAGTGGCACGGCCAATTGCTTCAAACACCGAGGGCGCTGCCGCCATGTAACGACCCACTCGCTGCTCGAATGCTTTGGACATGACCACAGCTTGTGTGTCATTTGGCAGCAGAGTGCTCTGTGCCAGCGGGACACCGGAAGTGACCAGCAAATCTTGCACACCACGACGGGCCATGTCAGCCTGAGCTGCAGAAATCACTTCCACATGGAATTGCACTTGGCTCAAGATGTCATTGGACAGTGGGCTCTTTACATCCAACCCGAGAGGGCCGAACACCACCATGCGCAAGAAGCGGATCACTGATTCCTTGATGCGCTTGACCAGCGTGGACTTGGCCAAAGATCGCAAGGTATCGTCTGTGGTCACATGAGCAACAAACTCAGCCATGGCTTGGGCACGCTGGCTCTGTGAAGCACCTTCCCACAGGGAAGCAATGCTGGCCCCTGGTTCAGTTTCAGATGTGCGCAAGATGTTGCCCAGCACCGTTTGGAAGCCGGCAAAGACTTTGCTCGCCTCTTTGTTCAGCAGCTTGCCATCAGCACCCCGCTCATAAAACTGCACCAGCAAGCTGGATAGGTTCATGACGGCAGTGCCTACCGCAGTGCCCCACTTGGTGTCCGGCATGCCTGCCTCAAAGTACTGGCGCAGCACTTGATAAGTGGCCGCATGAGTTAATTCATGAGCAATAGTGTCAGACCCGGCTTGGCTACCAAGAACCAGTGTCTTGGAATGCTCAATCCAGTAGCCGTTCACAGCTCCTGTTTTAAGAGCAGCTTGCTGAGCAGGGGTCAAGAATGCGGACAGATCGCTCTGGTCGGTAGCCACCACCACTTGTAGATCTTTCAGACGATCAGCGTGAATCGCCAGAACCCGGAGAACCATCTCACGATGATGAGGCTCAAACTTGTCGCTGGAAGCCAGCAGCTTCAAGCCCTCGGTGTAGATCACCTTATTGCCTGCGCCGTCCACGGGCATATCGTTGAGCCAAGAAGTGACAGCTTCCTTGGCTTTCTTGTCGATTGGTGCACCCAGGTGGGACACATAGGCTTCCACCAGCAGAGCCTCAGCATCTTCAGCTGTAGCAGTGCCCTCCACTGAGTGCGTAGCACCTGTGGCTGCCATCTGATCAACAGAGAAGCCGACTTCTTTGATTGCGGCATGGAGTGCGTCAATGCGAGCAGCACCTTCACGCAAACGCTCCAGCACAGTCCCAGCGGACGGCCCATTGGCAATCATGCCAGCTTGCTTCGGATCAGTCTTGGCCAGCGTAGCCAGTGCAGCATCCATGTCCACGCTCTTGGCCACAGCCTCGAAGGATTCAAGCAGTGTGCGGAGGGGGTTGTTCTCCAACCAGGCCTCAGCAATTGCTTTGTTGGCGGCCATACCGCCTTCACGTGCTTTGATGAACGGCAGGTTGATACCGTCATAAACCTGCATGGTGCCTTCAGGCAATTCCAGGTCATTGAACAGGTTCGTCACCATGGCAGCATCGCCCATACCAATCACGAGGAAAGGCGCAACGCGCACACCAGACATAGACGGAGTGCGCTGCAGATGCTGTACTGGGTACTCACCAGACAGGGTTGAGCCGGCCACATGCTCGGAAGCAACCCTGGCAGAGTCACTGGTATCCCACGCCTGCATTGCAGTGCGCAACAAGGGCGCTACTGCCTTGAGCTTTTGGCGCAGTGCCTTCAAGTCATTCTTGCTGAAGCCATCACGAACGTAGTCCCAATCGGGGTTCTCCGCCACCTTCGAGTTGATCAGCTGCTTCATTTCCGTGTTGTAAACGTGGATGGCTGCCAATGACTGGTAGTTGGATGCCCGCACCATCAGTTCGGAATTGTTGAGCACAGAGGAACCAAGAGAGGACTTGATACCGCTGTTCAACTCATTCACAAAGAACTCAGTGAGGTTGTTCACCAAAGAGGTGACTTCCACTGGAGAGAACTTGAACTTCTGCAAGTCTTTCTTGTAGCGCAGGTTAGGCAAGTTGCGGCGGACATTCTTCTTGGAATTGGGGTTCCAGATGTACGACAGCACGCCCTCCTTGTAGCCTGGTTCATTCACTGTCAGGCGTTGCAGTTGATCCATCAAACGGTTAAACGCTTCCTGGCCGCCAAACGCATCAGCCACATCAATGCCTTCTTTGGCTGCACGGCTGATGCGGTCGGTGATTTCTTCAATCATGGCGCCAGCCAGCTTGCCAGCAATGCCTTTCTTGCCGGAGCCGTACACCGTGATGGTCACTGGGTTCTTGGTTACTTTGCGAGAGATCTCCAAAGAGGTGTAGCCATTTTCATTGGTGCTCACCTTGAAGCTGCCGTCAGGCATCAGTGTGGACATCACATCCAGCACAGTGCGATGTTGCACATCCATCTGCAGCAGCGTCTTCTTCTGCTCTGGAGAGATGTTCGGGGTGTCCAGAGCAATGCTGCGGTCTTGCAACCGAGCACCTGCAAACGAACTGGCACCTTTGCCTGCAGCAGCATAGGTGTCCACCCCATCAACTTGGCGATACTGGTTCATGTTCATGGTGGGATCACCAATGAAGAACCCAGTTTTGGCTGCAGCCTGAATGAAGGCACCCAACTCAGATGGAGAGTCGGCAGCGGTAAGCATGGCCATAGCGCCAGCCGGGCCATTGGCCACACCGTCAGCTTCGATGTAGAGCCGGGACTTGAAGTTCTTACGGCCAGCTTCGTCGGCCATGCTGTAGCGTGCACGGTCGATGAGAACGTGGATCAACTCATTGGTCAGGCCATCATCTGTCTTGGCTGCAGCAGCCTTCAGCAATGGAACCAAGGAGCTGCCTGTAATGTCCTTGTTGCCCTGGAGAGCTTGGGCAATGGCATCAATTGCAGCAACCATCTCAGGCTCAGCGAACAGCGCATCAGTCTTGGGAGAGATGTCCTCTGGCTTCATTGCGTACACACGTGCGCCAGTCATCTGCAGCGCAGCCGTGTCCCACAGCAGCTTTTGATCAGGGTCGGTCAAATCCGCTTCCGACTGCATGGAAGTGAATGCTTGACGCATCCCCTTGTCAGATTGCGGGTTGTACCGACCACGCATCATCGAACGGGCAGTGGAGATCGACTCATAGCGGTAGTAGATAGGCAGCTCATCAACAGCAACACCACGAGCTTCGGCCTCAGTAGTCACCTGGGCAACCACATTTTTCACTTGGTTCCATCCACCCATGACAGTGGTGTTCTTGCCTTCAGCAGACTCACGTGTGGCCACGTTCATGGCGTCATTCACGGGAGTGCCCAGCAGGTCAATCATGTCCTTGTCTGTGAACAGGGAGTGGATCTGCATGAATGGGGTGTTGAGCGTGAACCCCGTCTGCTGCTGACGCTGTTGGGCCTTTTGCTCAGCTGGGCTCAACGGCACCGCACTGTGCTGCTGCACGTCACTCACGGCAATATCAGCCGGATCGAAATAGATCACATCATCAGCCGGAACACCCAGCAAAGTGGGCAACACCGTAGAGATGGATTCCTGGCCTTCTTCCAGTTTGCGTGGCAAGTAACGGCTGATCAACTGCTGACCTTCTGGGGCAGCACCTCCACGCAGCTTATCCGAATCCTTGACCACTTCAATGACATTGCCACTGGTGGTGTCCACCAGAATGTCCACCCGCTCAAAGAACTGCTTCGAGAGGTTGCCCTTGCTGTCTTGACCATGAATCATGGAATAGAACAGCTCAGCCGCCATGGAGTTAATCACAGCCTCGGCCTTGGCAATCGGAGCATCGTCCTTGATGCGCAGATTCCACGCCTGGGTGATTGCGTCAGCAATCCCACGGATTGCATCTTTGTAATCCATGCCTTGCGACACCAGGCTGATCAACGTGTCGTTGACCATCTCTTGAGGAACACCTGTGATGCCCGAGACTGCGCTTTCATCCAGCTTCTTGGCGCCAGAGTTGCCCGAGGACAAGTACCACTGGCCGGCAGCCAAAGCTGCCGACTCAACCAGGCGAGGATTGATCAACGCACCAGGCGAGCCGTCAGACAGCTGAACGTAGTCCATCACGGCTGCCAGTGCGCCTCCGCCATTGGGCAAGAGCTGAAATGCTTTTGCCCGATCTGAATGGTCTGCAGGAACCTGGCCTGTGGCCGCCATGGCCAACCAAGTACCACGAGTACCGCTCTTGGCCTTGCGCATCATAGTCAGGTCAATGCGGTTGGCAGTCTGCTCGGCAAGAGTCTTCACCACATTCCGCACATAGTTCAGGGCTGCTTTGCGCTTCTCTGGCGACACTTTTTTGCCCGTGATCTGCTCGGCAGTCTTGCTATCGCCCAACTCTTCCAGGACTTGTGCAATAGGCTGGGCCATGCCTGCAATGCGAGACTTGGGATTGCTGCCGGGTTCAAAGGAGGCCACCAATACGTTGGGGCGCCCATCCAGGTCAGGCATCAATGTGTCAATGCCATCCAGCACAGACTTCTGCTCTGTAGGCGAAGCCGTTGCCACTTCAGCCACAGGCGCCACCGCCGTGTCCTGTACCTCTGGTTCCCGGATTTCCTGAGCCTTGTTGGCCAATGCCACCAACCAATCCTGCACCGACTTGGCAGCCAAGAAGGTGCTGTCAGGAGCCAAGGCCTCATACATCTTCTTGAGCGCACCGGCGATGCGCTTGAAGAATTGAGCGATCACTCCACGGGTGTCTTCATTGCTCTCAAGTGCCTTGGCAATGTTATCGGCCAGCCACTCATGCAGAGTGCTGTTACGAGTGCGTTCCACCCCACGTTTCTTTTTGCCGAAGACCTCATTGACTGCAGCGCCGCCCTTGGCAATGAAGGAGTACACCGCTTTGCTCATGGCAGACTGAGCCATGGGAACACGCACACCAGTGCGGCCCATAGTAGCCACGTCACCGCGGGCAGCCAACCAGGACTCGTATTCCGCAGCCACCTCTGGTACTGCCTTCTTCATAGCAGCCAGCAGCTCATCTTGCCCCATGCGGCCAATATCTTGAGGCTCAACAGACAGCTCTTGAGCCAAGGCTTGAGACACAACATGGTGGCCCAGCTCATGCAGGATGATGGACAAACGAGCGTTGCCCTTGAGTCGAGGATCGACGGTGATCTCTCCTGTCACGAAGTCATACATCGCACCACGCAAACCAGAGTTCGGTGCTGCTTCTTGAATAGCAGTCACAGCAGGCAGCTTGAGTTTGGCTGCCAGCTCATTGACCAAGCTCAGCTCTTTAGAAACTTGTGCACTTGGTTCGGACTTCGCCGCAGGTGTCTCTGCCTGAGTGGCCTGTGCCGGTTGGGATGTTGCCGATGCTGTGCGCTTGGCCTGCTCTGCAACCAGTGCCTGATACACAGTGTTCTTTTCCAATGCTTCGGGCTTATTGCTGCGCTTGATCGCCTGCACTCGTGCAGTGATCTCCGCATCGGACAACTGCTCAATAGCAGCCACCCCAGGAGATTTCTTCTCGACTTTGTTTGCTGGTGGTGTAGTAGTTTCTTGTTTAGTCGCTACAGGTGCTGGTGCCTCAGATTGATCTTGTGCTTTTTGGGCAGCGGCAGCAGCGTCTTCACGTTTCGTCATTTCATTATTCAGAACGGTAAAGGTGGCCTGATCTTCGTCAGTTTTTTCCTTCTTGTCCTGGATAGCCTCGATACGTGCATTTAAGTCTGCATCTGACAATCGTGCAGCTTGTTCTTCAGTGATTCGCGACTTGACGGTCTTTGACTGGAGTTGCTCACGGGCAGCAGGTGCAGCAGGTGTGATGTATTCCCGCATAGCGCTTTGCAATGCCACAGACATCTCAGGAACACCCGCCAGTGCATCCACCCCCTCAGCCAGTGCCGGAAAGTGCGCTGCCATGTTTTCATAGGTGGCTTGGGCCAGCAGAGCTTCAGTGTAGATACGTTGTGCAAACGCTGTGGACTTCGCACCCTTCAGGTCAGCATTCAAGCCAGTAGCACTTTGACGCCATTCGTTCTTACGGGGAATCCAGTTCTGGTAGAGCACCTTTTTATTGGTGCCAGCACTCTCATTGATAGCAGCAGCCTTATTGATCATCGTTTCCGCAAAGTTACGCAGATGCACCATGTCATTTTTGGCCCGTTCCAAATCTCCAGAGATCACCGCTTTGGTGATGGAGCCAGTGTGCTCAACCAGCGATGGATACTTGAAGCCGCCTTCACTGCCCTCGTTGAAAGCAATCTGACGGGAGACAGTGTTCACTGTATCGGTGACATTACCTTGGGCCATGGCAGCAACCAAAGCCTGGCTTGCCATCAAGCGCACACGCTGTGCTTCAGACAGTTTGATTTGGCCGGCATCGGCCATGGCCAGCGTGTCTTCGATCACATTCTGAGCCAGGGTCTGAGGCGCATATTTGGCACGGGCATGGACTTCAGGGATGTTATCCAGGCTCACCTGGGCCAGCACTGGTGCTTTTGCCATCATCTGGCGCACCTGTGCCTGGGCTTGTACCACCTGCTGGGAGCCGGCAATGTTGCCCATGGCTTGGAAGATGCCGGACAGATACTGGCTCTCTGGCGATCCTTCAGCCAGGCTCTCCATGACAGTGCTGACTTCAGGAATCTGGGCCAGGCCTTCCACCCGGTCTTCCATCTCATTGAGGTAGTCCACGGCCTTGACGAACTCAGGTGTCACGCCGGTATCAGCCAACTGCTTGGCCATGCTCAGCACCTGATCTGTCACGGCCACAAATGCCTCGGGCATGTTGCGGGCAGTGCCCAGCTTGGCCTTCAATTCTTCAGGCAGCAAGCGCTGTGCCACATCTTGCTTGTCGGTATCACCAAAGGCGAATGCTGCTTCCAGTGTGGCCACGCCATTGAGCTGTGCTGCCTTGGCAGTATCGTCCAAAGAGGGGTTGCTCTGGATCGACTCTGTGGCAGCAATGTTGAGCTGCTCCTGGGCGTCACTAACCTGTGCTGCCACCTTGGCGTTCTCGCCCAAGTCTGTGGTCATTGGAACCAAGGACTGAGATGGTGTTGCCACTGGTGCAGGTGTGTTGGTAGGAGCTGGCTCTTCTTCGGGAGCATCGTCCTTTGTATTGCTGGGCAGAGCACGAGCCATGGCTTTCTGTGCTGCCAGCGCAGCCATACCCGGAGCCTGAGTAGTGCCAGCCATCAGGCCACCGAACAGAGCGCCTGTGCCAACCTGCTCACCCACACCTTCGCTCAGTGTCTTGGTGTTGTCTGCTGTGTCACGGATGGCCTTGTTACCTGCCATCTGGCTCACACCACCTTGGCCAGCTTCTTCCAAGACTTGGGTGCCAATGTTGGCCAATCCTGCCTTCAAGGTTGGCGCACTCATAGGCGCAGCTTCAAACTTGGCCACGAACTTACCCATGGCGATTGCTGCTGGTGCTGTGATTGCTGCCGCCTTCAGGCCGGCTGTGTTGGCCAGTGTTGCACGGGCCTCTTCCATGGACAGGCCTTCATCCACCAGCTTGTTGAACTCAGGCGAGTTCTTCATCAAAGTGGGGAAATCCATGCCCAGCACTTCATTGGTGGTTTGTTGGAATGCGCCGCCTGCTTCCATGCCACCGATCAGGGCAGCAGTACCACCCTTCTCTGCAGCGGTAGCCAGCATACGAGCTTCACCAGCACCGATGATGCCTGCCTTGCGTGCAGCCAGGATACCCCGGCTGTTGATAGCACCGGCAATGCGAGATATAGGCCCGACACCAATTACGGAACCAACTGCTTGAGCAGTGCCATCAAGCAAGGTAGCTGGATCAGCAGCTGCGTTACCAATAGCAGACAGAGCATCACGACCAATTCGTGCTGCACCAGCAGAGAATCCGCTATCTCCAGCAGCGAGGTCTTGCTCATACTGTTGGGTGGAGTCTCGTTGGTCATTGAAGTTGAGGGCTTGGTTGATACGGCGGCGACCTTGCAATGCTGGGGACTGGGACTCCATCACCCGAGTGTTCACGTCGTTGACCCACTTGGCCATGCCCGCACCGGCAGACGGGCTGACGACACCAGCCGCCATGGCGCCGATACCGGCCAAGCCATTGAACGCACCAAGGCCCACACCGGAAACGGTGTCTGCAGCTGCTTGGCTCCAGTCCCGGTTCATCCCGAGATCCGTTGTCACCTGATTACCTGCAGCAGCCCGCTTGATGATCATGTCGTTGGACTGGTCATTGAACCCATACTTGTCCCACACCTGAGTAGGCGACATGTACCGGGCGTCCAGTTCACCTTGGGTAGCTGACAGGTTGCCTGCCCCAGTGGCGTTGCCGGCCACTGCCGCATACATCTGCTGTGCAGTGAGCGCAGGTGCCATTTCGGCTTTCTTGGCAGTACTGGTCTGGGCCACCTCAGCCATCTTTTGCTCACCCACGCTTGGCTTGTTGGCATTGGTCAGCAAGAAGTCAATGTAGTCGCTCACAGTTGTTCCTTGGTTCGTAGAAGTCGAAATCGAGTATATCTAGCGAAAACCCCAGCCGAAGCTGGGTTTTGGTTAGAGAGACGCTTGTCGCTCAAGCATTCGCTGCGACGCTCGGGGCAATCGGTTGAACACTTCACTGTTCCCCATCATGCTGCGGGCTTCATGTGGTGTCATGCGCCGGATGCTGTCTGGGGAAACTCGAGTCACCTGCTGCATCACCTCACCTTTCCGCTTGACTTCTTGCTGTCGGGCTTCAGCATCACGGGCATCCTTTTCAGCTTGAGCAGCAGCACGACGTTCACGAGCAGCAGCTGGGGAGTTGTCCACGAAGTCTCGGTAGCTCGCGGGCGCTGGGGCAGGTGCTGGAGCTGGAGCTGGAGCAGGTGCAGTGCTGGCCGATGACGGTGTAGGCACAGTCGGTGTCGGCCCCAAACGCTGAGCCAAGGAACGGGACTCAGCGTTAGACGAGAGCATGGTAGCCGACAGTGCAGCCTCAACCAATGGCACCTGTGCAGCTGCAGCCTGGTTGCCACGTGCAGCCAGCGTCTTCAAATCAGCCAACTGAGTGCGCAGGGCATCCATGGAAGCGACATTCGACGCTTGGCTGTTCGCCAGGGATGTAGCAATATCTGCTGCAGCCAGATCGGTGTATGCCTTGGTGCCGCCGTTGGCCTTGAACTGCTCGACCGTCTCCTGCACTTGGGCAGTGTCAAAGTACCGGCCTGGGGCATCAGCGCCAGGGATATACCGACGAATACCAGCAGTCTTTTCCACAGTGCCCATGCCAGCCAGCAGCACTGCAGGGACTTCGTAGTTGTCCCCGGAACCAATCTGCTGACCAACCTCACGGAGCATCTTCTCAACGTGCTGCTTGGGCATGCCAGCAAACTGCCCACCTTCTCCAGTGAGTCGGTTGACCACAGGCTGCAGTTGCACATTGGCCCTACCAGTCAAGCTCTTGTTCTGGGCCTCCAGCAACAGGCGCCCAGTTGCAGCGTTTGCCTGGTTGGCGCTTTGGCCAATGGCCATGGCAGCCTGGCTACCACGCACGGCCAACTCGGTGCGGGATGGTATGGCAGCAGTAGCTGCCGCTGTTGGAGCCAAGGCAGCAGCAGTGACAGGTGCAGTAGGTGTGGCGCTGCCAGCCAGTTGTGCGGGGGCCGCTGCACGTTGCAGGACCTGATCCACATATTCACCCACCGTAGGTGCTTTGGGATTTTTCAGATCACGGCGATCACGGTTAATGGTGCCATCAGCATTAACCGCAGCAGGCCCGGAGTAATACTCCGCAGCTGCGCGGGCAATGTCACCACCGTGCTTATTCAACAAATGTTCTGACCAGATGGTGCCAGCATCCATGTTGTGCTTGGGATTCGTGTGGCTCCATTCCTTGGGAATCAATCCCGCGGTCTTCATGCCCTCGAATGTTTTATCCTGCACTTGCATGGGGCCGGTCACACCATGCTCATTGATTTTGGATGTGTCAGCAGCACCAAAGCTAGACTCTTGCCCATGCAGTGCACGGGCAAATGTA
>JACCEC010322440.1_pt1 | contig 20959 bp, 10 predicted proteins | sample 7450121 | NCBI WGS metagenome assembly JACCEC01 (sample SAMN15323455, study PRJNA562643) | freshwater metagenome | isolation source: river surface water | place: USA:Blue River Watershed | collected 2017-08-18 | reverse complement strand
TGTTCCTATAAATTAACGCCGTCCACAAGATTTGGGGGATACATGGCAAATACAGTTAATCTTAAGTTTACTCTTAGCGATGATGGCACAATTGCAGGTGCAACCGCTAGAGTTAAGCAACTAAATAGTGAGCTAGCACAGACCAAAAAGCTAGCACCTGCTGCCATGAGGGGTGCAGGCGAGAATATTGAGTATGGTCGCGGTCGTGGTGCTATGGGTGCCACAGGCGCTGGTGCGCGTGACTTTGCAAATGAAGCACAAGGTCTTGGTGGCTTAGTACGTGTGTACGCTACCTACGCAGCTAACTTATTCGCTGTTACTGCTGCGTTCCAAGGCTTGCGTGACGCAATGGATACTACCAACATGGTACAAGGCCTTAACCAGCTATCAGCAGCCAGCGGTCAATCACTAGGTTCACTTTCTAAGCAATTTGCTGATGCAAGTGGTGGTGCAATTAGTTTCCGTGAAGCTATGGAAGCAACCGCTAAAGGTACTGCGGCTGGTTTAACCACTAAACAAATGATGCAACTTGGTGATGTTGCAAGAAAAGCTTCGCAAGCACTAGGTATTAATATGCCTGATGCCGTTAGTCGTTTAACACGCGGTATCTCTAAACTAGAACCAGAATTATTAGACGAATTGGGTTTATTCACCAAGGTAGGTAAGGCAACCGAAGATTACGCAAGACGCGTAGGTAAGAGTGTTGATAGCTTAACAGATTTTGAACGCCGCCAGGCTTTTGCTAATGCCGTATTAAAAGAAGGTAATGATAAATTCTCAGAGATTAACATTCCTACTAACCCATACGACAAACTAGCCGCTAGCCTAAAGAACGTAGGTCAGCAGATCCTAGAAGTAATAAACAAGTACTTAACACCGCTAGTAGAGTTGCTAGCCAATAGTCCGACCGGTTTAGCAATCGGCATCGGTTTACTTGCTAAAGCCGTTGTTGGCAGTGCACTACCTGCTATTAAAAACTACCGCGAAGGTTTAAAAAGCGCTGCGGAAGAAGCCAAGAACTTTGCTAATACCCGAGCTGATTTGGCAAAAGCAGCAATGGATGCTCGTAAAAAGGAAATAATGGCTGGCTCAGATGCCAAAGCTGAAGCAGCTACCAACGCTATTACTGCTGCAGAGTCATCTCTTAAAACAGCTATGTCTGGCCGAATCAGAAAAGATGTGCGTGCAATCCTAGACAAGACTCCACTAGAAGTCACAGATAAAGAATTAGATAAATTAGATAAGCTGGGCTCAAAGTTAAAAAATGTAGATAATGTGTACAGTAACTTATCTAGATCTATCAGAGAAGCCAAAAAAGCTAATCAAGAATATATTGAGCTAGATAAAAAACTAACTAAAGAGGTAGAGAGTCCTGGAGCTTTTACTGCTGCTGGAAAAGCAATAAGAGATGCCGAAGCAGCTAGAAGAAGAGCTGCAACTAGCGGAATTATCAGCGGTGCTGGTGAAACTGCTGCTATCGAAGGCTTAGGCCCAGCTTTTAGCCAAGCTATGGCACAAATAAAAACTGAAAAACTTGGTGTGGTTAGAAGTACTCTTACTGGTATAGCCGCCGCAGCAAATATTGCTACTGTTGCCATAACCAGACTGGGTAGTGCTATAAACAAAGCTCTTATCATAGTTGCTATATTTACAACCGCTTATGAGATACTAGAAGGTATATTTGGTGGAAATAGCAAGCAGGTAGATGCTTTTAAAGATAAGCTAGAAGGCTTAGAAGCTACTACTAAAACTGCAACCGATACTAATACCAAGTATGCTGCTAGTTTGTCCGGACAAAAAATCATAGCCCAAGCTGATGCCTTCTCTAACTTAGTAGATAGTATAAACTCTGTAACTCAAGCGTATAAAGATGCACAAGACGCCTCTACATGGTGGGACAGATTTACAGATAATATTGCCGGACTATTTGGAAAGTCCTTAAGCGATAAAATTGCTCTACAACTATCGAAAAGTATTTATACAGCATTAAATACTATTAGTAGCCCTGAATTAAGGGAAGCTACTGAAGCTCAGATTAAGCAGTTACTAAACATCAAAGATCTTAGTGAAGCCAGAGGTGCACTAAAGAAGCTTGAAGACTCTCCAGAATTTGACAAAACTAATGCAGCCCTAAATAAAATCTTAGATACTGCAAAAACTAGAAGTCAAGAGCTGGCATTACCAATTAGAGCTGTTAAGGATGGTTTTACACAGTTACAGAAATCTTTTGATGAGTTTTCTAATTCATTACTTAATAAAGACCCTTTTACAAAGTTTGGCTTAGATTTGCTGCAACAGACTAGCAATCTACAAAAAGCTTTTGCAGATCCGACAAATCAATTAGCGGTATTAAATGATCTGCTAAAAGATACAAGTCAACTAAACGCATTCCCTCCAGAAGCTAGAGCTGGCTTACTACAAGCCGCAAAAGATACTCAAGGTCTTAATGAGGAGCTAGAGCAAGCCAGAAAGTTAATGAATATTGACGTCGGCGGTGCCCAAGGATTTGCTAGAGAGCAAATCCTTAAGCTAAAAGTTGAAGGCTCAGAGCGTTTTGCGATAGCTACAGAAAAGTTGAACTCTATTACTACAAACCTAACTAGCGGTTTAAATGCTTCAATGGTACAAGGTTTCAAACTAATAGAGGCCCCACTAACCAGAGCGTATCAGCAAGCTAACATAGACGTAGCAAAGACTTTAGTTTCTGCACTACCAAAAACTCCAGAAGGAGTAGCGTTCCAGACTAAGCTAGACATACAAGTAATAGACCTGCGAAAACAAGAAATAACTGAGATGAGAAATCTCGTTAACGCAATTACGCTAGACAGAATAAGTCGTGAAGAAATCGCGCTAGATGAAAAAATAAAAATAGCTACCAGCGATACTGCGCGAGAAAAACTACTTGAAGAAAAGAAACCCCTAGAGCAACAAAAGCGTGCCCTACGAGGTGACATGAGTCTTGGTAAGGGCGGAGAAGTAGTATCTCCAGAAGCAGCACGTATATTAGCTAATCAAGTTGGTTACCGATCACAGCTAGCAGGACTAAATGCCCAGCAACAAAGTATAGTAATGGGCGGTGTGGTTAAGGAAATAGAAGCCGGATATGCCCAAGCCAAAGTAGTTTTACAGCAAGAACTAGATAGACTAGCTGCTCAAAACAAAGCTTTCTATGCTTCAGTAGAGTTCCAAGGACTGTCACCTCTAGCTCAAGAAGCTGAAAGAGCTCGTAGACAAGCCCAAGAAACACAGCGTGCTGGTGTAATATCTGATTTAGGCTCGATGCAAGGAATTGCAGTAGGCCAGTCTATAGCTGAACAAGCTGCTCAAAGTAGAACTTTATCAGCAGAAAATAGAAAAGAATTAGTTAAACTAGGCAACGATGCTGTAAATCTAGCCTCTAGAGAGCTAACAGTTAATCAGGCTAATAGAGATACATTAGCTAGAACAGCGGAGTTAGAATTAGCTAGAAATCAGACTATTAAAGGTATTGTGCTACAGATGGAGCAGGCAGCAGATCTAGAAGCTTTTAGACTGAAAAATGCTGAACTATCTATGACTCAGAACCAGAATCGATTGTCAGAAGAACTGTCCTACTTGCAAGCAAGACGTGAGCAAAGTATGTTGTCAGAACAACAATACTTAGACGAAGCTAAGATACTTACTACTAAGCAGCTGCAAGCTGACTTAGATAGAAGATTATTTGATTTAGAGAAAAATAGAGCTCAAGAACTTGAAGCTTTACAAAAGAAAATGGTTGACCTAGGCCCTGATGGTGATCCTAAAGAGCTAGAAAGATTAACTAAACTTAAAAATGCAACAGATGCTTACTATAATGCAAGTATAACTAATGAAAAAGAACTCTACGATCTAAAGGTAAGAACTAAAGATTTAACAGATAGCCTAACCGCCCGCCAAAGAGCTTATGGAGATATATTCCAGAAAACTTTTGAAGGTATGGCAGATGCTATGGTAGATTTTGCAAAAACAGGTAAATTGAACTTCAAAGGTTTGATTGACTCAATGTTAACAGACCTGTTACGATACGAACTACGCTTACAAGCACTTGCACTATATCAAGCAGTTCGCCCAGGACTAATGAATTTCTTACCAAATATTTTTGGTGGAGGAAATGCAGCTGGTAATACTATGTATGATGCAGGCTTAAATCAAATGGCTCCTCAAGCTAAGGGTGGTGTATTTGATGCTGGTGTAAAGATGTTCGCCAAAGGGGGAACATTTACTAATGGCATAGTAGATAGCCCTACACTGTTCAAGTTTGCAAAAGGTACTGGTTTAATGGGTGAAGCAGGCCCTGAGGCCATTATGCCACTAAAGCGTGATGGTAATGGTAACTTAGGCGTTCGAGCTGATGGCCAAAGAACGGAAGTAGTTGTAAACAACTATAGTGGAGAAAAAGCTGAAGCTAGAGAAACCACCGACAGCCGTGGCAATAGACGCATAGAAGTAACTGTGGGAGATATGACAGCAGCAGAGATATCTCGTACTGGTAGCGGTCCACAAAAAGCTATTCGAAATACTTTCGGGATCCAGCCAAAACTTATTAGGAGATAAGAATGTCGTATACTTATGTATGGCCTACAGCCCTACCACAAGTACCACAAAAGGGCTTTACAGAAACAGGGGGTGCTAATATTATTAGTACCCCTATGGATCAAGGTGTTGCAAAGCGCAGATACCGCGGTAAAAAACCTCAAGTAATGGATATAAGTTTTATTATGACGGATGCACAAGTACAAACGCTAGAAACGTTTGTACTTGGTCCAGACTATATACGCGGTGTATCTAGATTTGGTTTCACACATCCCAGAAAACAAGAAGTAGTAGAAGTACGCTTAGTACCTCAAAACGAGGGAACTTTTTATAACGTAACATATCTTGCACCAGGTTACTGGACAGTGAGTATGCAAATGGAGATACTTCCGTGAGTAGATTGACTACTATGTCTCTTGACGCTATCCGCGCAGTATTTTCACCTGAAGCGGATAGCGACCTAATATTCTTATTAACAGTATACGATCCGGACTATGACCCACTAGATCCTGAACATTCTTCAGAAGTATTAGTAAGATTAGCAGATAACTATACCGGTAGACTGTCAGTAGACTACCCAGAAACTCCAGAAGAAGTGCACTATGGAGTTACTAGTCGTGGTGAAGAATTTTTGTTCTTGCCAATGGAAATTAGCCTACCAAGTGAAGAAGAAGCACAAGCACCTCGCTGTAATTTAACTCTACATGATGTAACACAGCACCTAATACCTATTATTAGAAGTATTAATAAGCCTCCAAAAATAACTATGGAGCTAGTGTTATCTAAATCACCGGATACAGTGGAGGCAAGTTTTAGTGGATTTTACATAAGCGACATTACCTACAACTCTAGTACTGTTACGGCTAATTTGTCAATGATAGATTACGAACGAGAACCGTTCCCTATGCATTCATTTACCGCAGTATATTTTCCAGGATTATTCTAATGTGGTCAAATAAATATATTGGTATACCCTACAAAGAAAAAGGGCGAGATCTTGACGGCATTGATTGCTGGGGTTTAGTGCGTCTTGTTTATAAGCAAGAGTACAACATATCACTACCTAGTTTTAGTGGTGAATATATTCAGCAAGATGTAGACAGAATACAAGATCTTATATCCCAATATAAAGAAGGCTGGGAGCCTTTAGAGAAGCCCTCCGAAGGTTGCCTAGTACTTTTTAGAATTTTAGGTACTGAGTCCCACATCGGTGTTGCTATAAGTAGTACACATTTCTTGCATGCTCGCGAAGGGCAAGACAGTGCTATTGAATCTTTTGATTCTCCACAGTGGAACAAGCGTATTATTGGATACTTTAAGTATGTTGAGAATACGCAATTGATGACAACTATGCCTCATCCGCTGCGTACACAAAGATTCATGCTACCACTAACACCAGGAACAACAGTCTTAGAGTTAGTTACTAATGTCAATCAGACGTACAATATACAACCAGAACTAGGTGGTAAAATATTAGTAATGGTTGGTGGAAGACCTATTCCTGAAGAAGAGTGGGCCATTACAACTGTTGGTATTGGTGACTCTGTAGAATACAGAGCTGTACCAAAGGGCGGTAATAATTTCAGGCTGTTTGCCATGTTGGCAATCGCTATAGTTGCACCACAGATAGGCTTCCAACTAGCTACATCCGCAGGACTTACAACTGCGGCGACTGCATCAGCCTTTGCTGCGGCTTCCCCTATAATGGCCGCTGCTATTACAATGGGTGTAAGCATGGTAGGTATGATGCTTGTTAATGCAATTGCACCTATTCGCCCACCAGCAGAACCCAGAGACCCAGGCTCTAGTGAGCGACAGTTAATGATTACTGGTAGCGCAAATAGAGCAAATCCATACGGATCAATACCAGTTATTTTAGGTAAGGTAAAGTTAACTCCACCACTAGGTGCAAATAACTTTATTAGTTATCAGAACGAGCGCGATACCTACCTTACAATGTTGTTAGTATGGGGTTATGGTCCGTTAAATATAGATGCTAGTACTCTTAAAATAGGTGATGTTGCCCTAAGCAGCTTCACACTAGATACTTTTAGCGATGGAACGCAAAAGTTTATTACACTAGATCGTAAAACTGAACCAACTGCAGAAGTACAAGATAAATTTGATTCTATATACGGAACCGATGTATTTCAGGACAGCGATAGCTTAACACTAACCTGTGAAGGTAACCCAGAAAATCCAAACGTAACCCCAGGCCCATTTAAAACAAGTGCCTATGCTCAGCCAGTTAATAAGGTAATTGTAGCGTTACATTTTCCACAGGGATTACGTAAAATTAAAGTTAGTGGTAATGGTGCTGGAGATAGTACCACTACCGGAGTAAAAGTACGTTTTGAAGTAAAATTAGGTACTGCAATCGACGCTCCATGGGTATTTTGGAAAACTGTAACCTATGGTTTTGATGATGTTAAAAAAGACGCGTTTACAGTAACAGAAACATATGATGCTGATAATGAAGTGGTAAGTGTTCGCGTACGTCGTGAAACCGGTGATAATCCTGAAGATAATCCAGAACACAGATACTGTAATGAAGTATCATTCTTATCAGCTACGTACTTTAAGACAAATACAAAACCTACTGTTGACCCTAAGAATTGCAAAATTGCTAAAACAGCATTACAAATTAAGGCAAGTGAACAGCTTAATAATAGCATTGAAGGTATTAATGCAATCGTACAAACATGGTGCCTTAGCTGGAATGGCACAGCATGGGTACAAGCAGCAACTAGCAATCCAGCAGACTTATTCCGATATGTATTGCAACATCCAGCTAACCCTCAGCGCGTATTAGATAGTGAAATACTTACAAAAATAAACTTAACGGAAATACAACGTTGGCATGAATACTGTACTGCTAACGGGTTCACTTTTAATAGTGTAATGGGTTCACAAAGAAGTGTGCTAGACACCCTACGCGACATTTGTGCTGCAGGTAGAGCTAGTCCAGCTATGTTAGATGGTAAGTGGTCGGTTGTTATTGATGAACCTAAGCCTACCATAATTCAGCACTTTACACCGCATAATAGCTGGGATTTTGAAAGTACGAAAGCTTTACCTAAATTACCAGATGCCCTAAAAGTAACTTTCTACGATGAAGATCAAGACTACCAAGAGGTAGAGACCATCGTATATAATGTTGGTAAAAATATCAATAATGCTGAACTATTTGAATCTATTAGCTTACCAGGGGTTACAAAATCTGATTTGGCAATAGATCATGCTAAATGGCATATGGCACAAGCCATATTACGTAAAGAAATTTATACTATAAATACTGATATAGAGTACATAGTATGCAATCGCGGTGATAGAGTAAAAGTAACGCACGATGTTCCTATGTGGGGCATTGGTAGCGGCAGAGTTAAAAATCGACTTAATAGTACTGTGCTAGAACTAGATGAGTTCCTACCCATGGAGATGCTAAAGAACTATACTATTAGATTCCGAAGCTCAACTGGCACAAGTAGCGATTTTACAGTTCTGAAAAACTTCACACTATCTAGTGCTACTAGAACAAATAATGTAGTTACACTATATATTACATCAACAAACCATCCTATTCAAGTAGGCGATACACTAACTATTGCTTCTAGTAATACAAGCCTAAATACTTCCGCAGCAGTAGTCACAGAAGCTGGCTCTGGATACTTTAAATATGTACTTGCTGGTAGTGATTTAACTGCTCCTACAGGCCAGCTAAGTGGTTCTGCTAAGTTAAATGATGGAAGTTATAGCGTTATTGGTTTAACGGCTTCTTCAACTACAACTCAGGTAAATAGTGGTGACTTATTCCTGTTTGGAGAATTCCAACAAGAGGCTCAAGATTTAATTATTACCAACATTGAGCCTACAAGCAACAAGTCAGCTAGAATAACTATGGTTGACTATGGCGTAACAGACACTTATAATATTTTTACTGATTATGAAACGCTAACTGAGGCCACAGTTTTTGAAACACAAATAACAAAAGCCCCTAGTGGTTTACTAAATAGTTTTAAAACTGACGATAAACCTACAGTTACATTTATTCAAAGTGATGACCTAGTATCAGATATTCTTAGTCCAGGTACTTATGCTTATAAAATAAAGGTTAGTTACGCTAATCCCACAACTCTACCAAATACTGTAAGTAGTGTAGAGTGTCAGTACGCTTATAGTAATACTGTAAGATCTTCTGGATATAAGAGCATACTTGTAGACTATTTTTCCAATACTGTAGAAATTCCAGATGTAATAGCTGGCGAAACCTATAAAATCAGGCTGCGTTATAGGTCTAGTGATGGTAGAGTTGGTTTATGGACTTCATGGACTAACCATACCGTCGTAGGTAGGGTAACAAATTATAATGCTGTTACAAGTATAACGGTTAAACGATCTAAGAAAAGTCTAGTAATTACACCAATTACCAACAGTATACCAAGTGACTTCAAATATTTTGAAATAAGGATATTTAAAGATGCTGGAACTGGAGATTTCTGGAGTAGTACAGACACCAGTATTAGAACTTATACTAGTACTGGCACACTAACTGTTAATTTAAGCGATTTTACTTCGCCTAGAATATCTCAAACAGGCACTAAATATAGAGTAGCTTGTCGTATGTTAGATAATGTAGGTAATTATAGCACTACTAGTGCTCTAAACTCCATCTTACTATACGACATTTCACCATAAGGAATCTTAATGAGCGCTTATTTATCTTCGGGACAAGAATCCTTATTATTAAATATTAATGCACCAGTTGACTATGATGGTGAACTACGTGATGACGTATTTGGTGCAAAGGTTTGGTATTCTACTACAGACAGTGACTTTGATCCGTCTAATAATGAAGGTACCTTGGCATATGATGGCAATAGTCTTAATATAACTATACCAGACTTAACTGCTGGAACTACGTACTATGTTAAGTACGCTATCATAAGTGATATTGACCCCGATGTTTATACGATCTCGGCTACATTAACTGGCGTACCGATTGCTACCAAACAGGTAGCAACGGCTGTCTTATATCAGTGGAGCCCAACTGAGCCAAGCAGCCCAACAGGTACGTCAACGTTCACTTGGGCTACTGGCTCTAGTAGTAACTATACTGGTGCCAATGGTTGGGAATTAGCAATTCCAAGTAATCCAGGAACGCAAAACGTTCAACTATGGCAAGCTTCCAAACAAGTCATAGCATATCCAGCAGATGTAACCACAACTGTAAGCTGGTCAAGTGACTACACGGTACGTTCTATTTCCAGTAATGGTGGTGACGGCACCTCAGCCAAGCTAATACGCTTAGTAGCAACTGGCAATGCGTTTACTTATGATAGTGCTAGTGTAGCTAGCCCTGCCTCACAAACGCTTAGCTTTACTGCGATCCTAGAAGGCATGAGTGGCACAGCCACGTTTACAGCCCAGCGTTATAACAGCAGTAATGCATTAATTGATACAATTACGCTAGGTGGCACAGGCAATACGCGTACTTTAACTGATACACAGTTTGGTACTGCCGCATATTGTATTGTAACAGCTACATTAAGTGATCAAAGTGATACTCAGCGCGTAGTACGCTTATCAAATGGTGCCGCAGGTTCTAATGGTCGTCGCACAGCGGTTCTTGATCTCTACAAGTGGTCAGCTACCGAGCCCACCACTAACTTTCCTAGTGGTACTTCAACTTATACCTGGGCAAGTGCGAGCTTTACAAGTCCAGCAACACTAAACGACTGGACTGCTGTACCTGGTACACCTGTTACCGGACAAACTTTGTGGATTGCGCGTCAGGTTTATACAGACACCAGCACGTCTGCTCAATCTACTGTTACTTGGTCTGTATCAATAGCCCTATCACTTACGTCAGCGGGTACAAATGGAGACCCAGGCGATAATGCCGTTAGTGGGTTGTTAACCAACGAGTCAGCCGTCGTTGCTGCAAGCTCTGATGGTACAGTAACTAGTCTAACAAATGCAGGTGGTACATTTAAAGTATGGGATGGCACCACAGACAAAACCGGTAACGCCGCAGTCACCTACTCAGTGGTAGCAGATTCCGCAACTGGCATTACTATTAGTATTGCGGCCACCGGCGTATATACTATTACAGGTATGTCAGCCGATACTGGCAGTGCAGTACTTCGTGCTGTGTATAATGGCGTTACGATTGACAAAGTTTACACTATTGCTAAATCACGAGCAGGTGCCACAGGCGGCACAGGAGCAGCCGGACTACAGTCAGCTAAACCAACGGTGTATAAGTGGGATACTTCTACGCCCACAGGTCCTAGTGGAACCGCCACCTATACCTGGGCAACGGGTGCTTTTGGGGCAGCACCAGCAGATTGGTCACTAACTCCGGGTGATGGTTCACTAGGACAAACACTATATGCTGCTGGCGTCACCGTCACCGATACTGCCAATAATGCAACTACTGCGTTCAACTGGACAAATGCCAGTATTTCGATTGCTGCATATAAGGGAACTAACGGAAATCCAGGATCAAACGGTACCCGCACGGCGGTCTTGACCCTATATCAGTGGGCGGCAAGCGAGCCCACCCTATTCCCTTCGGGCACATCTACGTATACCTGGGCAACCGGGGCCTATGGCTTACCCGCAACGCCCAATAGCTGGACCCTAGCCCCAGGTACGCCAGCAGCAGGTCAAAAGCTTTACACAGTCACGCAGATCTATTCTGACGCCAATACTAGTGCTACCTCAACGGTGACCTGGTCAGCCAGCACTACGAACATACTCAGTGCAGCAGGGACCAATGGTACTAATGGTGCTCGATATGCTTTCCCCAAACTGTATCGCTGGGCTACTGCAACGCCCTCAAGCGTTCCAAACGGAAACTGGACCTATACATGGGCAAGCGGATCAATCGCAGTGGCCACAGGTAAATCCAACGGATGGTCATCAACAGTTCCAGCACCGATTGCAGGTTATACGCTTTACCAGCTACAAACCACTCTGGCTGAAACCACGGATCAACCACAAACAACCTTTGCGTGGGCGTCTGGCACATACGGAATCACGCCACTATCCTATGCAGGAAACCAAGGTGCATCAAGTCGCACTTGCTATTCACGTATTGCCAACAATCCCGCGCCTACCAGTGGCTCGATCACGTCCACAGGTGATGTGGTACCAACGCAAGCGCAATCGCTTACAACCTGGGGCTTGGATGTAGCATGGGCAACTTCAGACCCTAATACTTCCAGCACTAACACCTTGTATCAGTCAGACGGCATCTATAACCCAGCGACGAATCAAACTGTTTGGACAACGCCTTACATTGCAAGCTTAAAGGTTGGATCACTATCAGCTGTAAGTACTAATACTGGTTCACTTACTGTTACAGGTAAATTCCAAGCTGACACCGCAGAGGTAAGTGGCACTACAATGACTGGCGAGGGTGGTGTCATCAATGAGGATGGATCGTTTGCATTTGGTAACGCAACTACTAATATTTCGTTTAATGGTACACAGCTTACTTTAAATGGTAACGTAGTAAACACCGCCAACATTCCAGACAATGCGATTACAAAGCTTGCTTATGCCGATGGTAGTGTGATCACTAGTCAAAACGGGGTACCAAAGTATTCATATGCCGAGGTAACAATAGCTATTGAAGCTGCTGCAGCTGGAAAGCCTATATTAATTATTGGCTCCGCTAATCAAACGGGTAGTCAGTATTCCACTTGGGGTAACTGCATATTATATAAGAATGGTACAGCACTTACTGGATACCAAAACGTTTATATGTACAATGGTGCCGCGTTTTATTATTTAGATACTCCAGCTGAAGGTACGCATACATACAAGATGGAAGTTAATACAGTGCCCAACCAAGGTTATAGCGGTAGAGCTGTTATTAGAATTTTACAGGGAAAACGCTAATGTATTTTACAATCTACAACGAAACCACCGGCGAAATAATTCGCGCCGGTGAGTGTGCTCCAAGTGATTTTTCGATACAATCTATTCCACCTGGCCACGCAATATTGGCCGCACAGTCTATTCCTTCGGAAACCTATGTGGAAAATGGTCAAGTATTTTGGATACCTGCAGCACCCAATAGTTGGAGTGTCTATGACTATGTTGCAAAGCAATGGGTTCCGCACACTGGTATCGCAGATACTCAAGCTCGCGAAAAACGCACAAAGTTGTTGGCCGAGTCTGATTGGACTGATACTGCCTCCGCCCCTGGTCGCCTAGGTACTGAACTCTACGAGGCTTGGCAAACCTATCGCCAAGCACTTCGTGATGTACCACAACAGCCTGGATATCCACTAACTATTAATTGGCCGAGCGCCCCTGTATAATATGATTATCACCAACGATATTGATGCAGTTCATGCCTTCATGCAAGAACATGGTGAGGGCTGTAATTATAATGAAATTGACTATGCTCTAGGTTTCTCCGATGATACTGAAATGTATGGTGCGGTAACTTTTTATGGAGTGTCACCCTCAACTGTTCCAGTTGGTGAGTTACTATTACCTGAATACGCATGGCACGCTGGATTCATACTACCGGGCCGTTCATGGGTACGAGGTATTTTTCAGGCTGTGTATCAAGGAGGTTTTAGCCGCTATGCCAAGATTTTAAGTTCAACTCGTGTGGACAATGAACGGGCCAACAACTTGAATCTACAGATGGGTATGCAAATAATTGAAACTCAACATAATCCATGTGGTACACCAACGTGCCACACATATGCCATGACTCGTGATCAGTGCTTAGTCTTATTTGAGTCCTAATAAGGCAACAGTTAGAAAATTTTAATCCGCCACATAAAAATACCAGCTTTAGGGCTGGTATTTTTTTGGGTTGACGACTGTATGCTCTTGTGTTATAATAATACAAAATGTCCACAGGTGTCTAAAAAGTTTCTTGACAAGCGGTTAGCCTAACTTGAACACTGCGACCCCTAATCAGATAAATAGGTTTGTATAAACTAACCGCTAACGTAACGGAGTGCACCGATGATCAGTATAGATGCCGAACAGTCAGTACAAGCCCTTGGTTTAGTCGCATTAGCAACAATTGCAGTTATAGTTGGTGTTCAAAAACTAATTAAAGATTGGCGAAGTACCGAGGCAGAAACCAGTATAATAACTCTTATGCATACGGAACTGGAACGTATGAGTGAACAGAATACAGCACTTAGCGTGGAACTTGGTAGGTTACACAGTGAAGTAATCGCACTAAATCAAGAACTACAAAAATTAACTGTAGAAAATCAACGTTTACAAACAGAAGTTTGTGCACTTACTGCTGAGGTAAGTACTTTCAAACAATTAGCACGAAAGGAAAACTATGGCACGATCAAGACTTACTGATACGACACAGGATCTTATTGCCGACGGCGGATCAGTGTTGTGGAGTCTAGTAAAGGGTGAGCAACTAGAGTTCCCTATTACCCTAAACTTTATCGCAGACGCAAGCGTTAAACCAGATAATAATTATGTATATGAAGTGGTTGTTATTGAAGCAGCCAACGTAGTGGGCCAGACCGAGAGACCAACAGCCGTAAGAACCGGTGGAGTCCAAACAACACTATTTGTTAGACTACCTGTATACGTAGGCACTTGGCAAAGCACTGAAACGTACAACAAAGAAGAAGTTGTTAAGTACAATAACAAGTACTATAAGCTAATCTCAGGTGCTGGTGTAGCTGATGCTACTCCACCAAATACCAGCGCCTTATGGGCAGAAACAGTACTAAATAGAATTTACGTTCAGTTTCCAGCTAGCTTAGGCAGTACTTGGACAGTGAAGCCTATAGTGGATAGTCCTGCTTACGGATTTTTTGAACTGCGCGTAACAGAGCCTACTGACCAAATATTTACTCGTACATTTAAACCAGTGCGTGGAATGGTAGAGCTCTTATTTAGCCCAACAGATGCTACAGCAGACGTAAGCAATCAAACACCTCCGCAATAAGGTTAGAGTATGGCTGAACTATCAATTTCTATTACACAACCTGAGGTTTCCGGTGAAGAGCCAACGGCTACCAATATTGTTTCAGATGTTGTAGTTCAGGAAGTTGTTACTGATGTTACGACTACAGATACAGTACCAAATACTACAGTTACCGAAGTTGTAGCAACTAGTAGTTTTCAGGAAATAGCTGTAAGTTCTGAGTCTGTGGGCGGAATGTCTGCCCCTACCACTGAACTATTTGCCCGAGGCTTAGACCAAGTATCGCTTACAGAAACCTTTAGTATAGCGGCTACTTACAGAAAGATATTCACAGAACAACAAAGTGCTAGTGATAACTACCGCATTGTGTACTTTGGCAAGGTCTTTGCAGATACCCTACCGTTCACGGATGTTGTTGCAAAATACTACCGCAAGGTTACTGGGGACGTATTTGCTACTCAGGATACCACTGCACTACAGCCAAGGAAGGTTGTCTTAGACCAAGTCATAAAAGCGGATCAAGCACAGCTTACACCAGGTAAGGTTGTACATGATACCCTACTGTCTAGTGATGTATACAGTTATGTGGTTGACTATAATCGTGTATTTACCGACTACATTGACGCAACCGATGACTTCTTTGGCCAAGCTAATATTGACGATGATCAAACTGCACGATTTGGTAAAAATACAGTAGACTATGCAAATACGCAGAGCACGTACTCGGTAAACTTTAGTACCGTCAAATCTGATAGTTATACTGCCCTAGACGCCGCAGCCCTTAGCCTAACAAAACCATTCTTTAGTGCGGCTGCTAGTGAGGATACCCACCAGTATAGTTTTGGCAAGGTTGTCCACGACACTAAATTAGTCGGTGACCTAAACCTAAAAGCCGTTGAGAAAGTACTACAGCATACTGTAGTTCAACAAGACGTTCCTAGCGTGCTAGTTGATAAGCAGCTAGCCGAACTTGGCAGCATAGCAGATCTTCACACAATTTCAGTTACAAAACTGCTTGCCCATAGCTTTACAAGTTACGATACTGTAACTACGGTTCTAAACTCAGCGCGTGTATTTACCGATACTGGTTTTACCACAGATTTTAGCGCATTTAGTGTTGCCACCATAAAACAAGATACTGCCCAGGCTACTGATAGCGCTGGCAAAACAATCACGAAACCGTTCGTTAGTGAGTTTAACTTATCTGACAGTTTTAGCTATACTGCTGCCTATAATCGAACGTTCCAAGACACTGTAAATAGTACCGATGACTTTTTTGGTGAAGCTAATATTGACGATGATCAAGTTGCACGCTTTGGCAAAAATGTCTTAGAGTATGTTACACTATCTGAGAGCTTATCGGTTAGTAGCGCAAAGCAGTTCGTAGACCTGGCCAGTTTAGCGAACCCAATTAGCTTAGAAACTACAAAAGTATTTGTTAGTAATTTTACTAAAGCAGATCAACTGGTTGTGACGGCTGGGAAAGTGTTAAGCGACTTACTTAATACTGCGGAATCAGTCACTAGTAGCATAGGTAAAACGCAACTAGACAGCTTTCAGTTAGTTGATCCGGTAAGTATAGCTGCTTCGAAATCGCTGTTTAGCTTAAATCTTGCACTACAAGATTCCGCCGCACTAGATGCTGCAAAGGTACTTAGCGACACTACTAGCTATATTGCAGATGAGTTTTCAGCAACCACAAGCTATAATCGAAGCTTTAGTGATACCCTAACTGTTACAGATGACTTTTTTGGCGAAGCTAACATTGATGATGATCAGACTGTTCGTTTTGGTAAGAACGTAGTAGACTATACTGCACTATTCGATGTTGCGTCGATTAGTACCAGCAAACAGTTAACAAGCACGTTTAGTTTAAGTGATCCTGTTAGTTTATATAGCACAAAAGTACTCGCCACTAATTTTACCAAATCAGATGAGTTAAACCTAGAAGCTAGAAAAGCACTAAGTGATGTGCTGAGTACCGCGGAGTTGGTGAGTAGCGCAGTAGGCAAAAACCAAGTAGACATCTTACAGCTATCGGATCCGCTAAGTATAAGTGCTGCAAAAGTATTAGATCCTATAACTATTATATCCGAAGATTTTGCTGCCATACAAACTACAAAAGTATTTAGTGATAGCACTAACTATATAGCAGACGAGTTCTCCCTAGTTGTAGGCTATAGTAGAAACTTTAGTGATATCCTAACTGTTACGGACGACTTTTTTGGCGAAGCCAATATTGATGACGATCAAACTGCTCGTTTTGGTAAGAACGTAGTAGACTATGCAATATTTTCTGAATCACTAGCATTTGATAGTACCAAGTTACTAGAATCTCATAATAACTTAAGTGATCAAATTAGTCTTGGTAATACAAAAATACTGTCTGATACATTTATATCTACAGACCAATTTAGTATTAACAGCACTAAAGCTCCTATAGACTCTTTAGTGTTAACAGACTCTGCTGCTAAGTATAGTAGTAAGACGCTTATTGACAGCGGTCTATTAGCGGACTCCTTGAGTAAGAGTGCTGGAAAAGTATTAAGTACCTCCTTCACTAATACCGACGCATTTACTATTAGTGGCACTAAAGCTCTTGAAGACTCACTAGTCTTAACAGACTCTGCTGCTAAGTATAGTAGTAAGGCTCTTATTGATATCAGTCAAGTAATCGACCTGGCAAGCTTAGATACCACAAAAGTTCTTAGTACCAGCACAAACTCTATAACCGATGACTTTAGTAAGGTAGTTGGTTATAACAGAAGTTTTACTGATACAGTAACTTCTACGGATGATTTCTTTGGTGAAGCAAATATTGATGATGACCAGGTCGCACGATTTGGTAAAAATGTAGTAGAATCTTTACTGGTAAGTGAGGCTACTTCTTTTGATTTAAGTATTATAAGATCCGATAGCTATTCAGTAGCAGACTTTGCTTATCTCAACGTAAGCAAGAACCTAGCTTCTGAGTTTACTAATACTGACTCAGCTACTTTTTACATATACAGACAACTTTTAGATACCATAGCTACCTCAGAAGCAGTTGTTGTATCTACTGACAAATCTCTATCTGATACGGCTACGAAATCAGATACAGTATCTAAAGCAAGCACAAAGCAGGCTCTAGATGTTTTTGCAAGTACGGAAATATCGTACATAAATGCAGGCAAAGTAACATCGGATATACTATACATTGCCGATGTATTGACTTTCCTTAAATATACTAGCCCAATGCTATATGAAAATGTTTCAGTAGCAGATAGCGGGTTTATTAATAATCAAAGCTACTTTGCTGGCGCTTATGTAGAGCCGGGATACGTAGGTACAAACACTAATTTTACTTAAAGGATAGATCATGGTTAATGATTCAATCAAGGCCAAAGGTACTCTACAATTAACACTAATTGATGAGAACGGCCAAATTAAACAGCAGGACGAGCACAACTTAGTAGTTAATACTGGCTTAGCTTATATCGCTAGTCGTATGAAAGACACTACTGCTGGTGCAATGTCTCACATGGGCGTTGGAACAGGTACAACAGCTGCTGCAGCTGGTAACACAGCCCTAGAAACAGCACTAGGTGCACGTGTAGCACTAGACTCCACAACACTAGTAACAACAACCGCCACAGATGACAGCGTACAGTATGTAGCTACATTTGACGCAGGTACCGCAACAGGTGCGATTACAGAAGCAGGTATTTTCAATGCTTTAACAAGTGGTACGATGCTTTGCCGCACAGTATTCCCAGTTATCAACAAAGGTGCTCTAGACACGCTAGTTATTACTTGGAAAGTAACAGTCGCTTAATAGTTTTTATGTATAGGGAAGATATATGGCAATAATTGTAACTAGAGAAACTGGAGCTACGGCTGTAAATCGTCCCCTTACAAACGTTGAGCTTGACAATAACTTTATTAATCTCAATAGTGACATACAAAGCAAGCAGCCGTTAGATGCAGATCTAACGGCTATTGCTGCTTTAGCGGGTACATCCGGACTGTTAAAGAAAACAGCCGCTAATACTTGGGCTCTTGATACTAGCGCATACTTAACTGGTATTATAAGCAGTGACGTTACAGGGGCACTTGGTTTTACTCCTGAAAGTACCGCAAATAAAGGACAAGCCAACGGATATGCCTCACTAGATAGTTCTGGACTAATACCGTCCTCACAATTACCATCATATGTTGATGACGTTGTCGAATACACAAACCTAGCAGGATTTCCAGCCGTTGGAAGTGCTAGTAAAATCTATCTTGCTCAGGATACTTCTAAGATTTATCGCTGGTCAGGTAGTACTTATATAGAAATTGCAGGCTCACCTGGATCTACCGATTCAGTAGCCGAAGGTACCACAAACTTATATTTTACAGAAGCTAGAGCACGCCAATCTATAAGTGCTACACAAAATATAAGCTATAATAGTACAACAGGTTTATTAACAGGACCTGATTTAAGTGGTTACCTAACTAGCGCAACAGCCGCTAGTACATACCAAACACAAAGCGGGATGAGTAGTTATTTGACTACTGCAGATGCCGCAACGACATACCAAACACAAAGTGGTATGTCGTCTTATTTAACGACTTCAAGCGCAGCAAGTACATACCAAACACAAAGCGGTATGAGTAGTTACTTAACTACAGCCAGCGCTTCTAGTACATATCAACCACTGGATGCTGACTTAACAGCTATTGCAGCTCTAACAGGCACTAGTGGCGTACTAAAGAAAACAGCCGCTAATACCTGGGAGCTAGACACAACAATTACAGGCGGTGGCGGAGGAAGTATCACTTCTAGCGACGTTACTACCGCACTGGGATATACACCACCTAAGCTAAGTGTTTCCGGCACGGCTCCAACTAGTCCTAGTAATGGCGATTTATGGTGGAATAGCGATTCTGGAAGCTTATTTATATACTACACGGACGGTACCAGTAATCAGTGGGTTGACGTATCCGTACCTGGTGTAGTAGCCGCCAGCGGCGGAGGTGGTAGTGGTACTATTACAAGTACTGATGTTACTAATGCCCTAGGTTTTACTCCTTATAATGCTACTAACCCAAGTAACTACATTACTACAGCAGGTGCCCGTTCTGCTATTAGTGCTACACAAAATTTAACTTATAATAGTACAACAGGCGTATTAACAGGACCTGATTTAAGTGGTTACCTAACTAGCTCAACAGCTGCAAGTACATATCAGACACAAAGTGGTATGAGTAGTTATTTAACTACTGCGGACGCTGGTACTACATACCAAACACAGGCAGGCATGAGTAGTTATTTAACTACTGCTGCTGCCGCAACTACATACCAAACACAAAGTGGTATGTCTGCATACCTAACTACTGCGGACGCTGGTACTACATACCAAACACAGGCAGGTATGAGTAGTTATTTAACTACTGCTAGCGCCTCTAGTACATACCAACCACTAGAGGCTGATTTAACGGCTATAGCCGCGCTAGCAGGTACTAGCGGTATCCTAAAGAAAACCGCTGCTAATACTTGGGCACTAGATACTACAACATACTTAACAGGCATTACAAGTACTGATGTTACTACGGCACTAGGTTTTACTCCTTATAATGCCACTAATCCAAGTAACTACATTACTACAGCAGACGCTCGATCTGCTATTAGTGCTACACAAAACTTAAGTTATAATAGTACAACAGGTGTTTTAACCGGTCCTGACTTAAGTGGTTACTTAACCAGTGCAACGGCAGCAAGTACGTATCAAACACAAAGCGGCATGAGTAGTTACTTAACTACCGCAGACGCTGGTACTACATACCAAACACAAAGTGGTATGTCCTCATACTTAACCAGCTCAACTGCTGCCTCCACTTATCAACCACTAGATACTGACTTAACAGCTATAGCTGCCCTAGCGGGTACTAGTGGTATACTAAAGAAAACAGCCGCTAATACTTGGTCACTAGATACGAGTACTTACCTAACAGGCATTACAAGTACTGATGTTACTACTGCACTAGGATTTACTCCTTATAATGCTACTAATCCAAGTAACTACATTACTACAGCAGATGCACGTTCTGCTATTAGTGCCACACAAAATTTAAGCTATAATAGTACAACAGGTGTTTTAACAGGACCAGATCTGTCGGGGTACTTAACTAGTGCAACTGCAGCAAGTACTTATCAAACACAAGCTGGTATGTCTTCATACTTAACCAGCTCAACAGCATCAAGTACTTATCAAACACAAGCTGGTATGAGTAGTTATTTAACTACTGCAGATGCCGCAACTACATACCAAACACAAAGTGGTATGTCTTCGTACTTAACCAGCTCAACAGCATCAAGCACTTATCAACCACTAGATGCTGATTTAACAGCTATTGCGGCATTATCGGGTACTAGCGGTGTACTAAAGAAAACAGCGGCTAATACCTGGGAATTAGATACAACAATTACTGGTGGTGGAGGTTCTAGCG